>OFGK01001105.1_pt1 | contig 16311 bp, 17 predicted proteins | sample 1521771 | NCBI WGS metagenome assembly OFGK01 (sample SAMEA3504088, study PRJEB24116) | mouse gut metagenome | biome: mouse gut; feature: mouse-associated habitat; material: faeces | place: Denmark | collected 2011 | reverse complement strand
AATCTTTGGTGAGTTGCGTGACTTCATCTTGAGTAAAACCGAAGTATTGACAATAGTCTTCGTCTATAACACTGAAAACACTGATATTATTTAGTCCGCTGAAAATACTTTCTTTAGATACTCGAATGATACTGGTTAGGACAGAAAATTTTAAACTGGAATTCCCTTTCAAAGCGGCACTAAAGAAGGTTCGGAAAAAGGAAATAACTTGTTCATAAAAGCCAGAATGAAAGCCACTGTCGATAGGAGTGTCATATTCATCGATTAAGATAATGACTTTTTCTTTATGATAGCGCTCTAAATAGGAGGATAAGGTAGAGAGAGCGAGGACATAATTACTGTTGTTTCCTTCCAGTTTTAATATTTTTTTATAAGATAATTTTTCTTCTTTGGATAAGTAAGATTCTTCTAAAAGATACCGATGTTTTTCATATTCAATTCGAATAAGTTCTTTTAAAAGTTCATAAGTTTCCTCCCAAGTGTTACATTTGACATCTTTTAAGGTTAGGAATATGACAGGATATCTTCCACAGTGTTTCATCATTTCTTCATCTTTGGAAATTTTTAAGTTTTGGAATAAAGAGTGATGAGTGGGTTCGGTTTTTTCAAAGAAATAGCGTAACATACTCATATTTAAAGTCTTTCCAAATCTTCTAGGACGTGTAATTAAGGTTACTTCTGTTTTGTAGGTTAATAAATCTTTTATCATTTCTGTTTTATCTATAAAATAGTAATCTTCTACTATTATTTTTTTAAAGTCATCAATGCCAATCGGCAATGTTTTTGGAATCATGTTTGTACCTTCTTTCTGTGTGTTTGATGTTAGAAGTTTTGTTTTCGTTAACAAATAGGGTTTATTTTAAAGTGTTATATTGCTTTTTAGAAGGAAACTGTCTTTTTATACATTTATTTAAACAATTCTTTTTTTATGAGGTTCGAGGAAAGTCTTGTTTTACTTTTACAGCAACCTTTTTCTTATCAAATGCAATCCCATATTTTATCACATAAGAAACTTTTGCCTGTAAGAGTTCTGTATCATATTTTTTCTCTTGGATTTGTTTTAAGGCTCTATCGGCGGCGTGTTCTAAGGTTTCGGTTGCTTCTTTTATTTTAAACTCAAATAGGATTCCCGGTTTTTCCTTCTCTTTAGGAAGTAACATCAAATCATATCTGCCTTCTCCACTTTCTCGATTGCTCCGTATCTGATAGTATTCTCGGAAGGAAACAACTAAGCCTAACATAAGTCCATGATAAAAGCGTTCTAAGGTATCAAAGTTACTGATACTTTCTAAAAGTAGCTGTTCTAAGAATTGTTTGATGGTTTGTGTTTCTTGCTGGAGGAGTGATTCTAAAAAATGGGTTACATTATTGTTGGATAGATTCCCACTTAAGTTATTTAAGATTTCTTTTTTAAAGATATAATAAAGTTCTTCGTTTGGGACACTTACTATTGCATTCCATTCTCCTTCAATTAAGTTACATTCTGTTATTTTTAAATAGCCACAAGCCAATAAAAAGCTATAGATATGAGAGGAATTATAATGGTTTTCTTCGATATCTTTATAGGTGATTTCTGGGTTAATGATGGTTTCTATAGAGTTACCTTCTAATAAAGATTTTAAGGCTTGGGTTTGTTCTTTTTGTAATCGTTTTAAAAGGTATGAATGAGTAAGTTACTGCTGGTGTTGACCCAATAAGGCATGTAAACACATTTTTTGCGCAAGAAATTGAGGATAGACCAAGGGTTATAAATTTCTAAATTGCCAAATTGATAGCCATTATACCAAGTTTTAATCTGAGGAAGATGCTGTTGGCAGTCATAATCTTTGGTGAGTTGCGTGACTTCATCTTGAGTAAAACCGAAGTATTGACAATAATCTTCGTCTATGACACTGAAAACACTGATATTATTTAGTCCGCTGAAAATACTTTCTTTGGATACACGAATGATACCCGTTAGGACAGAAAATTTTAAACTAGAATTCCCTTTCAGAGCGGCACTAAAGAAGTTTCGGAAAAAGGAAACAACTTGTTCATAAAAGCTAGAATGAAAGCCACTGTCGATAGGGGTATCATATTCATCGATTAAGATAATGACTTTTTCTTTATGATAGCGCTCTAAATAACAAGATAATTTTTTTAATGTTTCCTCTGCATCACTGAGTGTCATGACATTATCTAAAACACGTTGATAATATTTTTTTTCTGTAGATTTTAATATATCTCCTTCTAGTAAATAGTCATGTTTTGTAAATTCATCGATAATTAACCCTTTTATTTTTTGATAAGTTTCCTGCCAAGTGTTACATTTGACATCTTTTAAGGTTAGGAATAGGACAGGATATCTTCCACAGTGTTTCATCATGTCTTCATCTTTAGAAATCTTTAAGTTCTGGAATAAGGAGTGATGGTTGAGTTCGGTTTTTTCAAAGAAATAGCGTAACATACTCATATTTAAAGTTTTTCCAAACCTTCTAGGACGTGTGATTAAAGTTACTTCTGTTTTATAAGTTAATAAATCTTTTATCATTTCCGTTTTATCTATAAAATAATAATCTTCTTCTACTATTTTTTTAAAATCATCAATACCAATGGGCAATGTTTTTTGAATCATATTTGCACCTTCTTTCTATGTGTTTGATGTTAGAAATTTTGTTTTCATGAAAAAATAAGTTTTTTATTAAAGTTATTTTTGTTCTATAAAAATAGTTTTTTCTTTTATTATAAACAACTTTGACTTCTATGACAACTTTTCTTTGTTATTTCATGATTGGACTTATTATAAAAGCAGAGAGCATTATACCCTCTGCTTTTTGTCCATGAATTTACAAAATATAACTGCTATGATAGTACTTAATGCAGTAGCCATTATGGCTGGTGCAACGATAGCGGCAGGATTTACACTGCCATATTGACTACGGTAGGCTATCATATTGACAGGAATTAATTGTAAAGAAGAGATATTAATAATTAAAAAAGTGCACATTTCATTAGAAGCGATTCCCGTTATCTTTCCACCATGCCGTTCCTTGTCTATTTTAGATAATTCTTCCATAGCTTTTAATCCAGCAGGTGTAGCAGCCCATCCTAAACCGAGAACATTAGCAATAATATTTGTCGCAATATATTCTTTGGCAGGATGATTTTTAGGAATTTTAGGGAATAGAAAATGGATAAATGGTTCGATCTTTTTTGTAAGAGAATCTATTAATCCAGAAGAGCGAGCCACTTCCATTATTCCTGTCCATAAAGACATCACTCCTAGCATGGTAATACAAAGTGTGACGGATTCCTTCGCCGAATCCAGTGCAGCATTTGTCAGTTCTGGCATTTTCCCATTCACAGCGCCAAAAAGAATACCGATGACAATCATAGCTCCCCAAATATAATTTAACATAATCTTCCTCATAAAAATTATCTTATTAAAAAGTATGTATAATTTTTAGATTTATGTTATAAAAAGATTATCCATAAACTTGTATTTCTTTTACTCATAGATAATTAAGAAACTCCAAATATTCATCTATACTGACCTTTTTGAGAATTACTTCTACATATCTCCTTACTTAAATTTCATAGCTTATCATAACATTCATTCTTCCAAAAGTAGAACAGCCAACCAATCAGCGGAGGCAAGAAAGTATTCCAAAAGAAGCCCCTTGGAAGACGTCGGCACTTAATGAACAAACCCGCAAGAAGCGGGATTTGTGAATTTAGTACCGCTACGTCTGGAACGGAGCGAAAGCGCGGCTTCGTTGGAATACTTCCTTGCTGGAGCGTCCCATTTTTGACTTTCGCAATCACCTATAGATAATATAGTCTATCAAATCTACCCCATATTATTAAGCCCTTTTTTAAAGTAGATAATATTTTGTTCCTTTATTTTTTCCGTCAGATTTAATAATTCTCATATCACAAAATTTGGTCAGATAGCGTCTAGTAGTCGATTCTGCCATACCAGTAAATTCTGCCATTACTTTTGTTGTCACGAAATCTTCACTATCAAACACCTGTAAAAGTAAACTATAAAACATTTTTTCTTTATCGCTCATTTTATCGCTCATTTTATCGCTCATTTTAATTTTTGATTGAAATCCATCTCGAATATGAATAATCGTAATTAAATATGTCCTGTCTTCGTCCATTTCAAATTCTGGATCAGGAGAACCATTTTTCTTCAATTCTCGTAAAATCTTTGGAATACCTGTTCCTTGTTTTTCCGATAAATCAATTTCTTTAAATAATTCACCAATTCGCCGATTACGATATTTTCGCGCTTTCACTTTACCAGCAACAAATTTCTCCATGTTAATCCATTTTGCAAGTCCCGGATAATTAATAATTTGAATACTATCCACATAAATCCGAATTTCAACAGGTTCTGGTTCTTGATATGATTTATGAAATACTGCATTTACCAATGCCTCCTCTAGTGCATTATAAGGATAATTATAATATCGTTCTGCTTCTGCCTGATTTTGTATTTTTACAACCTTTTCTTCTATTACATTCGTTTTAATATAATCTAATGCATTTCTTACTTGTTTCCAGATTGGTCCAGTAAAAGTTTTTTCTATGAAATCATCTGAAGCCTCTGCTTCTTTTGTATTGAATTTTACCAAATCAATCTGAGCACCTAAAATTAATTTATCTGGTCTCTCTGTAAACATCAAAACACCAATATTACGAATATTGAGATCTGTATCCGTTTCGTTTGCCACTTCTTCTGCAACCAAAAGTTCTTCTAATGAACTTGTATTTAAGTCTTCCACTAGAGAACTATTACTTTCACGGAGAAAATCCTCTAAATATCCTCTGCGGATATGATCAATTGTTGCTCTTCTATTTATGCGATCATCAAATGGAATAGAATTAAATTTATCAAACAATTCTGCTATTTCATCTCTCTTTGCAGAAGTTGTCAATGAAGCTGGGCGAATCCAATATTGCATACGTTTATCAGCTTTCTTTCCCTTTTCTATATAAACATCTATTGGTGCTTGATATGGTCCACTATCTCCGGCAGAACACCATAAATATATCAAATATATTCCAAAATTCCGATAATCAACAACTTCAATTTTCGGAATATAACGTGGTACTATTTGATTACAATACTGAAATATTTCTTGTTGTACAGAATCTATTTCTGTTTTAGGTAAGCCTTTTGGCGGTAGCTCTGGAATACCATCATTTGCCTTTACTCCAATCACTAAATACCCACCATTCATGTTGTTATAATCATTGGCAAATGCACAAATTGTGTGAATAATATCATTAGGATTCCATCCTTCTTTATATTCCACACGGTCTTGCTCCACTATACGCCCCGCAAGCAATGTATCTATCTTTAATGGAATCATATAAATTCTTCTTTCTCAAATCTAGTAAATTTTATCTTATATTTTGATAATCAAAAATATAATACATTTTTTTCTTATTCTTTCTATCTTCTTATTATCCCAAAAGCCTATATAAAATTTATCTTCATAGCTCTTTCCCACTGGCAGTAGTGTCATATCTTTCAGGATAGTTTCCTTTGTCGCAAATGGGGGATGATATTTATAAAAAAGGGTGTTGGATTTGCAAAGCTGATAAATTTCTTCCAAATCATTTTTCTGAAGCTGACTGACCTGATATTTATTTGATAAAGTTGTTATATCCATGTTCTAATCCTTCTTTTTATATTTTATACTGCTTCTATAAAAAACTATGTTCCCTTCCTAGCACTTCAATTCTAATAGCATCAAATCGTCTTCATCTTTTGTGAATTGGGTTTCTTCAAAAAACTTCTTATTCCATATCTTCTTTTGTAACATTTTTTATTCTTTTCTTTTATTCCTTTTCTGGATATTCTTTATCCTTCCAATACCACCACTTTAATTTTTCTGGTTCATGCTGTTCATGTTCTGCAAAATATACTGCACAGCGAAATACATATAATACACATTTATCATCTTGAAATCCTTTTTTCAGACAATTCATATTATATAATTCTTCTGGATTTTTCCCTACTAAATCTGCAATACAGTGGATTCCAATATTCTTTAAATGTTGTTCCATATTTATACCTATGCCCGGTATTTTTTGCAAGTCATTCACTAAACTTTTCTCAGAAAGCTGTATACTTTGATATTTACTACACTTTGTACTGTCAACTATTTCTATTTTTTCTGGCATCTTCAATCTCCCCTCACTAACTTTATTTTTTGATATCTTTGCTTTAAATCTTGCTTAATATAAAAGATATGATGGAATTTTTGTATCGCTCATATCCTTTATAAGCATCTTAATAAAATACTTATCCGTTTTGAGATCTTAGACTCACAACATATAAATCTATCTCTTCGTCCTTACTATTGGGGGCAACTCCAATTCTTTTTGTTCTATGGAATTAGATAGATATTTGAAAGTCCCATCTTCAAATGGCTGAACTACTATTTGATTTGTAAAAGCACAATCGGAATTATAATCTGACCATACTCCATCTACCATAAGTGTAATCGTTCCATTCGCATTTTCTGTATAATCAATCACTTCTCCAAATGGCGGATAAGGACTCGCATAAATCATTTCATATGGATAACTAGCACTGTCCTCAATATACCCACAATGTTTTCTCAACTGCTCTATAGATACTGGAAAATAGGTAGTCATAATGTTCTCATACTGTTCAGCTGGAATTTCCTGATTTTCTGTTCTAAGATTTTCTCCCGTATGGATACGATAAATGTCTTCATACATACAAGGCATAAGGATATCTTCCACATTGCTGCTGTCCCAGTTTGTGACAAGCATATTGTAATTCACATAACTCAGTCCTGATATGTACTTTTTTGTCAGTTCTCTGCAGTCATCTGAAAGTGGCTTTACCCTAAAATACTGTCTTAAACTTGCATGAGCAATTATTGTTTTATATGAATAAATAAAATATCCTTTTTCAGTAAGTTTGATTTCTGCTATATCACTTATTGATGTTCCCTGTATTTCTGGTATCCCTCCTTCTTTCCACCGAACTCCTACATAATAAGTCTGCAACTTGTCTTTTCGGTAAATAAAAGTTATTGCTCCAATCAATCCATCTCTATGTACTTTAAAAATTGTAACCATTGAATCCTGACCATTCAGATATTCTGTATAAAATGTTTCTATTGCTTCATAGTTCTGCATATTAGTGTCTTCTTCCACACTTACAAAACCATTTTCCCCCAATTTTTTTACTACAGCTTTTCGTTGTTCTCTGGTAAATTCAGTAATACCGGAAGAATAACTGGATATATCTACTATTTCAATATCCTTATATATCTCACTGACTGATTCTGCTGCTGATAATGCTTTATTTTGTAATTGTTGTTTTTCCTCATCCAAAATAAAACAGTCCTCTGCTTGGGGAATAACCCAATATGTTGAATCTGTAGAAGTTTCTAGATTCGTATCTTCTGTGGTTATTATTTCACTACTTTTCATTTCCACAGAAGGTTTCCATATTTCCTCTTCCACTTTTTTGTCTTCGGTATAAAATTTTCTCCCAAAAACTCCCCCTACTATTACAACAATTAACAATATTAAACTTAAAAATCCATATTTTCTAATCAACAATTTTATATTTCTCATTATCCAAACCTATCTTATATCTATTTTCAATATTGATGATTATATTTACTATCATAAGGCTATATTTCATCATCTAAATTAATAGTAACTTTTTATATCCGTTTATATTTTTCTTTCATATTTTTTAAATCATTTACGGTTTTTAATCATGTAATTTCTCATCTTAGTAAAATTTTTATTGAAAATAATTATATCATATTTTTCTCTCTGCGTCACTTATTTAAACGATTTAATCTATTTCATTATTACAGTTTTATCTACCTTAAAGTCAAAGTTCTGTGAAGCAAACAATATTTCAGAGAAGCCCCTCTTTTGCTTGGTTCTAAATCCAATAAGCACTAAATCACATTTCCTCATAAAACTGTTCATTAATAGGATAGCATCTTTCAAGGAACTTTTTTTAGAATAGATTGACTTGAACCGGATTTGTAATCTACTCTTTGACACACACTTCTATTTATTATTGTATTATAGTTTTAAATTTTCAGATAGACTTTCCAAAATCAAAATAGACAAAAGAAAACCTCCAAATCTATTTAAACTTGGAGGTATTATTTCGACTGTTTATTGCTTTGTTATATATTTCTGCAGTCTGCTTTGTGGTTTCTTTGGTATTGTATATAATAATTTGTTTTTTTCTAACAAGGGTTTAAGAAATTTACGTGTCATATATGTTAAATTTTTATAGCCTATATGTTCAGCAATTTCTTTTTTAGTTCGGGCAACTTTACAGTATTCAAGAATTTTATTCACAACATCATTCTGTCCCACTTGGTCACTTACTTGGTCACTTACTTGGTCACTCACTTGGTCACTACTTATTGGTCCTAACCTCATTGTTGCTGCATTATTTAATGGAATAATAGTTTTGAAAATATCTCCTTCTATGAACTGTGGTATCCCTCCAGAATACAATTTTGTAAATTTATAGGTGTTTCGCATACCAGAACCTAGTTCATCTGCAAGTCCAATTTCAACAACATTAACTTTTGAATTATTAGAAAGAGTTCAGAATTATTCAGAAAAGACTGGTGTACCAATATCCAAAATAATTGATTTTGCCTTAACGGAATATCTTAATTCAAAAGAAAAAGAAAGTTAATGTTTCATGACGTGTATATCCCACCCTTAAAAGGGTGGGCTTTATGCTCCTTTAGTGTAATTCAAACAAATTGCATTTCAGAATTTTTCTGTTATAGTGTAGAATATAGAGGTGAGCAAAACGAATTGATTAAAAACTGGATGTATGGAGTTTTGCTCATGACTATATAGAATACGTCGAGGAGACATTTTTCCTATGTATTATCTGATGAATAAAGATGTCATTGTTGCATCCTTTAATAAAGAGAACAACAGATGGAATCTATTACAACAAAATGCTGAATTTCCTCTTGGAAAATTCGAGATAAATGGATGGTTAGAAGACAGAAAAGCTTATAAACATAATCACTACTTAAAACAGCTTATGATAGATTGTGGATGTGAAACTACAGAAGGATTCATAAAAATTACACATGCTGCATCCATCAATGGCTCTTTTGGGATAAAGAAAGAGAATGAAAATGTCACATGAAATGATATCTCTTTTTACAAAAATGCTTTCAATGATACCATCTCAAAATTAGCATTTGAGGGACTTGGGTTATATGGAGTGCAGATGAACAGCATTTCTCCAGAATTTACAACAGATGGTTCTTTTCGCAAATGTTGGAAAAAAGAAGATGGCGAAATCTATCTCTATAAAAGAGGAATTTCAGGTGCTTATAATGCAGGGTTAGAACCTTATTGTGAAGCTCTTGCCTCTGAAATTATCCATAAAGCTGATTCAACCAGTGTCCAATACTCTGTTCTAAAGCTTCATGGAGAAATATATAGCCTTTATAGCAGATGGAAGAAACCTAAGCTGGTAGAAAAATATAAAACACTTTTAACCGGAATATAATATGCAAACAGCCCTCTATTGATTTTTAGAGGACTGTTGCTTTTTGATAACATTAAAAATCAACGTAAGCATTATTATATTTTGATTTTACAGTCCTGATAAAGTTCTCATTACAAGATCCACATCTTTATTCTCCAATTCCTGAATAATATGCAAATATGTCTTTTGTGTTGTTGTCATACTTGCATGACCAAGCCTTCTGGCTACGCTCGCAATGGATACTCCTGCGAATAAAAGCAACGAAGCATGTGTATGTCTGAGTCCATGAATTGAAATTACTGATATACCACATTTTTTACAATGCCTTGTAAGTACATCATTTACTGTGGAATTGTACACCTTATCCTTACCAATAAAAATCGGCTGTTCTTCCGACAAGCCTTTCACAAGCTCAGAAAACTTAACAACTATCTGCCAATCAATCTGTATCTTTCTAACTGACGATTTGTTCTTCGTTGGTAGAAATCCTCCATCACCTTTATAATCCCAAGTCTTACTTATCGACAACGTCTGTCTGGCAAAGTCAAAATCTGCCGGGGTAATTGCAAGTGCTTCTGAAAATCTCATTCCTGTCTTTGCCACAAGAAGAATAAACCAATCCCAGTTTACTTCATCCTTTATATCTAAATCTGCTATCAAAGTATGTAGTTCAAATTGATTCAGATATTTGATTTTCTTAGCCTTTGGAGCCTTACCTTTTATAATAGCTTTTCTGGTTGGATCTCTTGAAATCAATCCCTCATCTAAAGCATCTAAAATGGCTCCTTTAAGTTGATGGTGAAAATCCAGTGTTGTCTGTCTTTCATGCTCTTTCGCATAATCATTTAACAACTGCTGGTATATAGTTCTTGTCATTTCCGAAACCTTTAACTCTGGCACCAGCTTTTCAACCCATTTCTGAGTCATAAGGTATTTTGCCATTGTGGCTTCTCGTATTGCACCATTCTTATATAACTCAACCCATTGCTTGTAGTATTCATAAAATAATGTATCTTTGTCCATATCTTCTAGCATAAGCTACCTCCTTTTCATCTTTGCTTACGCTGATATAGACAATTAAAACATTATTAATGAGTTATGAGAGGCTTAATTTCTTCTTCCAATATTTTTCGGAGTTCTGCCATCATCTGAGCATAATATTTGAATTTTGGTAATGCTCGTTCCTGTGCAGCTTTATAACTTGTAAAGTCAATTGTCGCCTTTATTGCACTTTCATTTGGAATCTCACCATTTCTATAATGCGTTGCGGCATACATAACTTCCTCTTTAGAAGCAAACCAAATCAGGCAAAAATCATCAATTACTTTCTCTATACATTCCTGCTTTGTATTTTCAATAACATTAAGAATAGATTGTCCTTTATACTTGCTATCATCCAACTCAATCTCATATACCACGTTAGCCATAATATCGGCAATCTTTGGATTCTCTTTTCTTAGTTCCTCAATATACTGCTTGATTTCTTCAATCTTCTTCTGACGCTCTTCCGGTGTAATGTCCTCATCGCTATTTTCAGGGGTTACAATATTTTGAATCAAATTGATAATATATTCATAATCAATTTTGGTATTACTATATGCCATCAGCTCATAATCATAGTCTACAACCGGAGCATTCGGATCATCCTCCGAATCTGGCTTTTCCAGTCTAAGTTCTTCTATTAAATTTGCATAATGACCGGCATAATCTTCATATTCTCTCTCTTTCATTCCATAAGATTCCATCATTCCATGTTCATAATTAGTAAACGACTTAAGCTGTGTAAATAACTTATCAAAATTCTGGAACATTTTTACAAATACTTCTTTTTCTTTTCGTGACATTGCTGGAATGTCAGCAGGTGTCTGTGCAGCTACTCTTACTGCTGATAACGCTTTTCTAAAAGCCGGCTCTATCTCATCCCAGTCTGCCATTAAAGCCTCTTTAGTTCCTCCGGCAGAATATAGCTTCACCGCATTGTCTACAGATTCCTTAAATAGCTTAGGTGCTTGAAATGTAACAATCTGTCCATAAGTCTTAGGTTTGTCAAATATACGATTTGTTCTGGAGAATGCCTGAATCAAATCGTGCGGTCCCATTGGTTGTCTGTCAATAAATATCGTAGACATACATGGTGCATCAAATCCTGTCAGCAATCGATCTACAACAATAACTAAATCTACCTGTTCATTTCGGCTCTTAAACTTAGCATCTTTTCTTGCCAGTCTTTTATTCAGATTTGCATTATATCCCTGAATTTGAGACAAATCATACTTTGTCCCAAACATATTATTATAGTCATCTAAAGATTTCTGCATCTTCTGCTGATTTACTTGTGAACCCTCTTCATTTTCTGATACAGAGTATGTAATAGCAAACTTAGGGAAATCAGGCAATACCTGTTTCATTCTATCGTCTATAACAAGTGGTGTTTCCCCGTTTTTAACTCTCGTTAACAGGTCATAATATTTCTGAGCAATTTGGATAGATGCTGTTGTAAGTAATCCCTCATAAGTTTTGCCCTTACCATTTTGGAATCCTAACTTGTGGTAAGATTTATTAAGAATTACATCCAACACTTTTAACATATGGGTTTCGTTATCATATGCACTTACATCTGTTTCATCTATGATGTTTTTAGGTCCGTTATGCTCTACCTGAAAACCAAGAACTGCATTATCATGGATTGCATTTTGGATGGTATATCTATGAAGTCTTTTTCCATACAATTCCTCGGTAGTTCGTGGCAGATCGCCTAACTGCGGATATGGATTCTCTGCAAATCGTGGTGTTCCCGTAAATCCATACCACAAGGAATTTCCAAAAAATCTCTCCAACTCTCTTTTTGTTGTTGGTGTTATCGCCCGGTGACACTCGTCTACTACAAACGCCATTCTAAGATTTTTGATTTTATTATATTCCGGTGTTCCCTCTGTTAAACGCTTTGTAATCAGTCTCTGCAATTTCTGAATAGTAGTAACTACTACCTGACGATCATCAGATTTAAGCTTATTTTTGAGATCATTTACATTTTCTGTTTCATCTACATCTATAAGATCATTGTTTGCATAAGCCTGAAAAGCCTGTGTTGTCTGAGTATCCAAATCTTTCCTATCAATCAGGAAAATAGTTTTATCCAAAGACGGAATATCCATAAGCAAATTTCTGGTCGCTTTATATGATGTCAATGTCTTTCCTGAACCTGTTGTATGCCATACAAATCCCGACTTACCATTTCTGGAAGCTTCTCGGATAGCTTCAATAGCATGAATTTGATACGGTCTTAAAATAATCAGTTTCTTTGCGTCCTCATCCAGCACTGTATATCTTGCAATCATCTCATGTGCCTCGGGTATCCGAAGAACACTTTTGGCAAAATCAATATAATCAGCCACCGGATTGTTTTCTTTATCCACCCAACCACTCATAAATTTCTCGTTCAGTTCACCATCTGATGTGGCAGCAAAATATTTAGTATCAACGCCATTACTTACTACAAACATCTGAACAGCTGAAAATATCCCATTAAACTTGCCTTCGCCAATGTATTTTTTTATCTGACGAAATCCCTCCAGATAAGAATGCTGTTTATTTTTTAACTCGATATGAATCATTGGCAATCCATTAATCATGAGTGTCACATCAAATCTACGATCTCTTACTGCCGATTTACCAGTATCTTTGTTACCCAACGCTTGATATTGATTGATAACTTCGTAAACACTGCTGCCACCTGCAATATGTTCATGATTCATAACAACAAGATGCAATTTCTCTGTGTTTCTTTGTACATGAACCATAACCTTTCCGTTTTCTCCAACAAGCCATTCTCCTGCTTTATAAAAGCTGGAAAACTGCAATTGATTTTTAACCTGTTCAAATTCAGCATCTGATAGAGAAATACCATTTAGACGATCCTTATTATTTTGTTCCAGAATATATCTGAAATTTTTCCAAAGATCCTCCTCTGTTTTTAAATCCCGCCTGTAAGTCCATTGGGAATCCCCATATACTAACTGATCAATTAGTTTTTGTTCGATTAAAGCTTCTAATTCTGGCATCTTTCGTCTCCTTTGCTATCACTTTGATTTTATATATGTAAAAAAGCCTTTTTTTAACAATTTTAGCTTACACTGGTGAAGGGTGATGAGGTGGTCTATGTTTTCAAAATATCTTCCGATTTTTTTTTGTTCATCTATTGTAGACGGCATCATTAAATTCATAGCTGCCATCTGCTTTCCTGATACTTCGACAAAAGTTGAGCCAGCACCAACTGTTTCACCATATCGTTTTAGTTCTTCTGATCGTGAATAAATAAAATATGAATCAAGCTCATTCTCATGAGGAACGATTGACTGAAATCCTTGGTTTGTACAGGATTTTTTGCGTAAAATAGCCATTTTCCCGATTCCGGCACGAGAGGTAAATAAAACTGTTCCTACTGGCAACAACTTTGCTGAACTATTGTTAAATCCCTCTTTTGTGATTTTTCTTTCGCTTGAATCAACATAAATCTGATCTGCAATTTCTGCCGGAGCATACCAATCAATATCACCATCCCAATACTCATCTTTACTTGTGTTAGGTGTTCCACCGCCAATGATATCCGCAACCTCTCCCAGCTTACGCTGTTCCCAAACAAAAGCCATATTTTCTTTTAAAATGAAAAATCACAATGGGCTAAATACTAAACAATTGGCTTTATTATCTTAATTCATAATTCAAGCAGAAATACTAATTGAGATTAGGCTTTAGATTAAACACATCGTAAGTCATTAATTGTTATTCTTATTATCAAATACACTTCGGACATTTGAATTCATAATTATTTTCTCATCCTGAGTGCTTATTTTTCTTATACAAACATGTTTTGTAGCATGAATTTCTTCATATTTTGCAATTCATCACACTTTCGCTGGTGAAGGGTGATGAGGTCATCAAGGGCTTCAAAATATCTCCCTAACATCACTTGTTCATCTACAAATGGCAACATCACAGGAAAGTCCACAAGAATATTTTGGTTTAAATGTTTTATTGTTCCGCCAGTCGCCTTTTCATTAACATAGTCCATTAGAAAAGGAGCTTTTAGATACTGGAACAGATACTTTCCATCCACTTGCTTTTCATCTTTAATAACCACATTAAACACTCCCGCATTTAATGTCGCAGGCATTGGTAATCCTTGAATATACGCTACTTTCCCTAATGTTCCATCCTTAGTAATTAAGATACTGCCATTCTTAATTTGAATATGTTTATCTTGCTCATATCTTTCCTCTTCTACATAATGGCAAGTATCATAATTTACTCGCCCATCATCAAAATCTGTACCAGTAATTAACATGTACTCCCCACTGTCAAGAAACTCTGATGTCCGCAAATTTTGCCAACCAATTCTAGCGTGCATTGTAGCAACCTCAGATAGCTTACGCTGTTCCCAATCTTCCGTGAATCCATTGAATCTGATTTCTGGAACAGCTTTCCCATTTTGCGGAAACATCTTTTGAAGCATAAATTTCTTCAATTTTTTTGTCTGTTCGCACTTTCGCTGGTGAAGGGTGATGAGGTGGTCTAATGCATGAAAATATTCACCAATCTTCTTTTCCTCCTCAATCGTTTCCGGGAATGAAATCATATATTTTCCGAGCTGAGGGACTGTTAACTGAGGAACGCCTGTTGATTCAACGAATACACCATGGTTATTAATTGCGTTCTCTAAAAAGTAAATATTATGTTCAGAACGAATAGCAAGCAGCCTTACAACAGGTGTAAAATCAAGGGTTCTAGCTTGTGCATGTCCAACATCTCCTCTTCCAGTAACTGTTACCGCAGGAGCTTTAACACGATAATACTCGTCATAATAACCTACAATACCATCATTAGTTAGTGCATTAGCATATATTGGGTATTTTCCATTTTCAACAACTTTTTCCTTATTAATATCTCCTCCAGCAATCATTTCTGTCGCTACATCCCCCAACTTACGCTGTTCCCAATCTTCCGTGAATCCATTGAATCTAATTTTAGGTTTACTCATACTACTCACCCCTCAATCATCCCAATATACTTATTTAATGATGCCATCAATGAGTTATCGGTTGTTCTAAGCTCTTTTAACAAAGATACAAATTCCCCTTGCAGCTTATTAAGCTCTTCATCCGTACTTACCATATCTGTGAGTAACTCATCTAAATCAATTTCTTCTTCCTGTTCAAAATTGTCTACATAACGAGGAATATTCAGATTAAAATCATTTTTCTCAATATCTTCAAAGCTTGCGAGATATGATTCCTTTTCCACTGTTTCTCGTTTCGTATAAAGATCCAATATGGAATCAATATGCTCGTCCGTCATTGTATTCTGCTTCTTTCCCTTATCGAACTTCTGAGAAGCATCAATAAACAATACATCTCCTGGTTCTAAAGCTGTTAATATCGCAACTAAATCCCCTGTCTTTTCAATACTTGGTCCAGTAGTAATCTTAATATTAGTCCCCATTTCATTAGCAATAATCATTGACATTGTTGTTTTTCCTAATCCTGGTGGACCATATAGCAAAACATGATCTAATGACTCATCTCTTAATTTTGCTGCTCCTACAAATACTTTTAAATTATTTTTTAAAAAGTACAAAGTGTACATGTTGTGAATATTGAGCCCAATCTGGGGTTTCTACCCTGCCTTTGATCATTCAGTTCCCAGATAAAAGACACACAACTTTTATATTTATAATAAGCCTTAATCAGCACTAGGGCTGGGCAGACATCTACCCTCTA
>OFGK01001098.1_pt1 | contig 16380 bp, 14 predicted proteins | sample 1521771 | NCBI WGS metagenome assembly OFGK01 (sample SAMEA3504088, study PRJEB24116) | mouse gut metagenome | biome: mouse gut; feature: mouse-associated habitat; material: faeces | place: Denmark | collected 2011 | reverse complement strand
ATAGGTGCCAGCCCTAATTTTTCAACTGCTCAAAAAACTTTAGCGGACAGTAATAATTTTTTTTAATTTCAATTGCAATTTACCATGTTTTTCTTTAAGTATTGGTCAATACAAGCCAGTCGTTGTGGATTTGTATCCCACAACGACTGGTAAAACTGCAAGGATTTTTACTTCGGTATTGAATGCGTGTTATTGAATCAGGGAGAGGGAGTCGGCCACTATGGTGGCTTCGGTCTCGATGGTGGGGTCGAAGCTGTCCTCTGTTATTGCAGTCATTGAATCTGTCTCCTTACGCAGTGTGTCTTCCTCCACTGTCGGAGCTGCATCCTGATATGTGAAAATGGGTTCTTCCCACACGGAATCCTCTTCTGTTTTTACGGAATCTTCCTCTACGTAGCCGGCGTTCGGGTTGAGGGTCTCGCTGTTGAGGGTGGTGATCATCATAAGCAGTCCGAAGATGAAGAATAACACACAGACCGCAATCATCATAATGTCGATTCCGAGAAGTCGGGGATGATGATTCCATTTATCGCCGTTGTTTCTGGTGCTACGGACCACAATCGCGGCGAGAGGCACCACCGAAAGCAGCAGCCATATCCCGCCCACTACGGTAAGACTCACGAATCCCACCTCCGGACCGAGCAGCCCTACCAGTCCCATAAGCACTCCCGCAAGGCCGAGAGTTATAAGAAGCCATGCGCAAATCGACAGCAGTGCCGACTTCGCGGTCTCACCGCTATTGAAATCGGCATAACGGTGGATGAAAGGGCGGATATAATATGCCTCGAAGTAGTCTTCATATACCACATTCGGGTCATAGAGGTTCTTGAGCTTGTCAAATCTCACCTTTTTCATTTTTATAAAGAGACTTCTATATTTTGATTTAAGATTACAAAAATAGTTTAAATTTTTGAATGCTTCGGTATTTATTGTTAATTTTGTGGTGATAACAGAGGCACATGTTTCTAAAAAGTTGGAAACTTGTGTAAAAAGAAAGTTTATGCAGAGAGAAACGGTTTTTGTCACCGGGGTGACAGGTTCGATGGGTGGCGCCTTCATGCGTATCTATGCTGCCGATCGGCAGAAATATCCATATAAGCTGAAAGTGCTTGCCCGCGACACAGCCAAAAGCAGACGAATATTACGCCCGTACCGGAATGACCCGGACATCGAGATAATATATGGAGATCTCCGCGACTCCGAAGTGGTGGCCCGAGGAGTGGATGGAGCCGGCTATGTGATTCATGTGGGAGGTATGGTGTCGCCGTCGGCCGACTATTATCCCGAGGAGACGATGGATGTTAATGTCAACGCGATGCGCAACATCGTGGAGGCGGTGAAGCGTCAGCCGGATCCCGACAGGGTGCATGTGGTCTATATAGGCTCGGTGTCGCAGCTCGGTATGCGGCATGTGCCCCACCACTGGGGCAGAAGCGGCGACCCTGTGTGGGGAGCGGAGTTCGACTGGTACGCGCAATCAAAGATAGAGGCCGAGCGTGTGCTTGCCGAAAGCGGACTGAAGCATTGGGCATCTTTGCGCCAGACCGGTATTCTTGCTCCCGTGATACTGAAAAAGGGAAGCGACCCCATCACTTTCCATGTGCCCCTGAGAGGTGTGCTTGAATGGGTCACTGAAGAAGATTCCGGACGCCTTGTGGCGAACATACCGGTGGCCGGACTGCCCGAAAAGTTCTGGAAGAATTTCTATAACATAGGTGGTGGAGAGAGTTACCGGCTCACGAATTACGAGTTCATGTGCAAGCTGCTCGGAGCGCTGCACTGTCCCATTCCTGAAAAGGCATTCGATGCGCGCTGGTTCGCCACAAGCAATTTTCACGGACAGTGGTACGAGGATTCAGATTTGCTCGACGACTATCTCCATTTCCGTTCCGGAGAGAGTGCCGATGAATATTTCAAATCTTTGGCAGAATCACTTCCCTGGTTCTACAGTCTTGCCTCTGTCGTACCGGCCGGAGTGATCAGGGCGGCCATGCGGTTTGTGGCCGGAAGGAAGCCGTTCGGTCCCTTCTATTGGAAGAAGATAAACGACGAGAGGCGCATAAACGCGTATTTCGGCGGGATGGAGAATTGGAAGAGTCTGCGTAAGTGGGAGGATATACCTCGCGAAGAACTTGAGAATTTCACCCAGCCTCCGGTGCGTCTTGACCATGGTTATGACGAGAGCAAGGATGAGTCGCTGCTCGACATAGCGGATATGCGCGGTGCAGCCGAATTCAGGGGTGGAAAATGTCTCAGCGGATCGATGACTCCGGGAGACCTTGACACTCCTCTCGAGTGGGAATGCCATGCGGGACATGTGTTCAGGGCAACTCCGAGAATAGTGCTCAAGGGAGGACACTGGTGTCCCGACTGCATGGGCCACAGATGGGAGTATGAAGAGGAAGCACACCACAATCCTTTTTTCGCGCAAATCTGGAAATAAGCAAGTAAAATACTGAAATAAGCAAGTAGCAATTAAATAAATATGAGTATAATTTCAAAACCGGATTTTCATCCGGCCATGTTTTCCGCGCTCAGAAATTACTCCATGGATAAATTCCGCGCCGATCTTGTGGCGGGAATAGTGGTGGGCATAGTGGCCCTTCCGCTTGCCATAGCGTTCGGTATAGCGAGTGGAGTGAATCCGGCCACAGGTCTTGCCACAGCCATAATAGGAGGGTTCATAGTATCGGCCCTGGGTGGAAACTCGGTGCAGATAGGTGGTCCTACGGGAGCGTTCATCATCATAATCTACAATATCATACAGATGTACGGGCTTACCGGTCTGGCCATAGCCACGTTCATGGCAGGATGCATATTGATGCTGATGGGACTGTGCAGACTCGGAACAGTCATAAAATTTATCCCTTATCCTATAGTGGTGGGCTTTACGGCCGGTATAGCACTGACTATTTTCTCTACCCAGATACCCGACTTTTTGGGTCTGACACTTACCGAGGCGGCTCCGGCCGATTTCATAGGCAAGTGGAAAGTATACATATCAAGTATGGGCTCGGTTAACTGGATTACGGCGGCGGTATCGATCGTGTCGCTGGCCATAATAATATTTACTCCAAAAATATCGAAGCGTATTCCAGGCTCCCTTATGGCCATTGTGCTGGTTACGCTTGCCGTCTGGGTTATGAAGGAATATTTCGGGGTAACCGGCATCACCACCATCGGAGACCGTTTCGGCGACATAAAGGGAGAGTTTCCGTCACCGGTTCCGTTGAAATTCAACATGGAGACAGTGAATATGCTTCTTCCTTCAGCCTTCACCATCGCCATGCTCGGGGCGATAGAGTCACTGCTCAGCGCCACTGTGGCCGACGGTGTGACCGGCGCGCGCACCAACTCAAATACGGAGCTTATCGGTCAGGGGATCGCCAATATGGTGGTTCCGGTTTTCGGGGGCATTCCGGTCACGGGAGCCATAGCGCGCACCATGACCAACATCACCAACGGCGGCCGCACCCCTGTGGCAGGCGTGGTGCATGCGGTTGTGCTGCTGCTCATATTCATTTTCCTGATGCCGCTGATAAACTATGTGCCGATGGCCTGCCTGGCCGCAGTGCTCGTAATGGTGTCATATAACATGAGCGGCTGGCGCACCATCGTAGGAATTATGAAGAACCCCAAGAGCGATATCTCGGTGATGATAGTCACCTTCCTGCTCACCGTTGTGTTCGACCTTACCATAGCCATTGAAATCGGCCTGCTCCTTGCAATGGTGCTGTTCCTGCGCCGCGTTATGGAGAACACCGAAATCAAGGTCTACTCCAAACAGCTCGACGTGGCCGAAGGAACCGACCTTGACGCCTCACATCACGAAGTGCTCGACGTGCTCCCCGGGGTAAGCGTCTACGAAATCGACGGCCCGTTCTTCTTCGGCGTTGCAACCAAATTCGACGAAATGATGCGCACCACCCTCGGCAGCAAGCCCCAGGTGCGCATAGTGCGCATGCGCAAGGTGCCGTTTATCGATTCGACCGCCCTTCATAACCTCGAAATACTGATACGTTCGTCGCAACGCGACGGCATCCACGTGGTGCTTTCGGGCGTGAAGGACAACGTGCGTGAAACCCTCGTCCACGCCGGTATCGACCGCCTCATAGGCGCCGACCACATATGCCCCCACATCTCCGTGGCAGTAAAAATGGCCAACGCCATAGTGCACCGCAACACAGCAGCCAACGGCCAGCCGACATCTGCCTGAAAGAAATCGTATATTTAAGCAGAAAACTGATAACCGCCTGAATATCTTGGTCAGATATTCAGGCGGTTATCAGTTAACTTATACCTTGATTCACGCATATTAGAATTAACAGCCAATATAGCTTCCCAAACATCAACTTAGGAAACACCTCACGGTTAATGCGGACGGCGTATCAGCGGAATCACGGGGGTGATGAGGAGGGCTACAGCCAGGAGGGTGGCGGCGGTGGCGAGAAGGTCGGCAGGGGAGAGGATTACAGGATAAGTGTCGACCGACATCAGGGAGGGATCGGCGGCGGCAAGCTTTATCCAGCCGAAATGCTGCTGGCCGAGAACCAGAAGGGTGCCGAATGCCATCCCAGCAAATCCGCCAAGCACAACTATAAGCCATCCCTGTGTTGTAAAAATCCCGTTTATAAAACGGCGTGTTCCACCCATGGCCGTAAGTATCGCCATGTTATCTTCCTTTTCCAGGATGAGCATCGAGAGTGTGGAAATGATGTTGCACGACGCTATGACCAGGATGAAGGCAAGCATTACAAAAGTTATCCATTTCTCAATGGCAATCATACGGAATGCCTGCTGTTGCTGACGGTAACGGTTCTTTACCTCAAGATGTTTTTCACTCCCTATCGCTGTAAGGGCTTTTTCAACCGACCCGGCATCGGCTCCGTGATGCAGGTAGACAGATACCGAGGTGGATTCGTCATCATAACCTAACAGGCGGGCGGCCACATCGAAAGGCACAATAACCACATCACGGTCATATTCCTCCTGCTCAACCTGGAACACCCCCTGCGCCAGCAATTCCGCACTACGGAATGCCGCCATAGGATTGGCAGGGTTGATTTTACCCACGCGCCGGGGTTCATAAACCGTGAACGTGGGGAATCCTGCCGACGGGCGAAGGTTAAGCCCTATGGCCACACCGACACTGAGAATCGCCGAACTGTCAGCCAGGAATGCGCCGTTACCGTCAATCGTAATCCCCGGGACACCCGAGGCATGAAGCCCGGAATCGGTCATACCCATCAGCATAACCGGCATCTGGGCGCCTGACGACACGGCAAAAGCCTGTTCGGTGATTTCAGGCTCGGCAGCAATGCCATCGATACCGTCAAGTTCCTTCAGCAATGCGCCGACCTGCGGGATACTTTTGCCCTCGACTGCCGTAAGCTTGAAATCAGGGTCGACAGCCGACAATTTTGATTCTGCGAGCTGTGAAAAACCGTTGAACACCGACAGCACTATGACCATGGCCGCAGCGGCCACGGCTATCACCGCCAGCGAGATTGCAGAAATCACGTTGACGGCACCATGCGATTTGCGCGAGAGCAGGTAGCGCAGTGCAATCCGTAAAGAAAGCAAGCAACGGGAGCTTTAGGTGGGTGAAAGCAATCGGAACCCTGGTTTACCCCTCTTTGAGAAGATTGTCGATATTCTCTATGTAATCAAGAGAATCATCGAGATGGAAGGCAAGTTCAGGGGTTTTGCGAAGCTGGTAGCGCACTTTCTGTGCAAGCTCGTAGCGTATGGTCTTGGCATTCCTGTTTATGTTCTCAAGAATCTCCTTAGCCTTTTCCGACGGGAAAATAGAGAGGTAGGCACGCGCCACACTGAGGTCGGGGCTGACACGCACAGCCGATACCGACACAAGGATGCCATGGGTTTTGGCGGTCTGCAACCGCAGAATCTCACTTAGTTCCTTCTGAATAAGACGCGCTATTTTTGCTTGACGGGTGGTTTCCATATCATTTCTTTTTTTCCAGGGTTCTACATTTCCCCCTGTGGGAATATAACAACCCATACATTTGCAAAGTTAGTGAAATTCCACCGGGCATCAAACGGGACGAGGCAGATGAACGCCCCTATTTGGTTAAATTTGTTAACAATTCGGGCTATGACGATTATTTCGCGTAATTTTAAAGGTTAAAGCCACCTTTCACTATCACGACATGCATAGAATAACCACATTGCTTATAACCGCTGCCGCGCTGTGCGCCGAGGCAGCCGAACCCGAGAATTTCTACTCTTCCTGCGAAGGCAAATCAGGCAAGGAACTCCTGCATGCACTCAACGCCGTTGTCGGCCCTCATACGAATGTAGGGTATGACGGATTATGGAACGTTTACAAAACTTCCGATGTGCGGGCCGACGGTTCTTTGTGGGATATATATTCGACCAAACGCTGGCCTTCCGATTTCACGCGTTGCGGAAATTACGCCGTAATAGGCGACTGCGTAAACAGGGAACACTCCTTTCCCAAAAGCTGGTTCGGAGGAGATAAGAACTCACCGATGTATGCCGATGCCTACCACCTTTACCCGACCGACGGCAAGGTAAACGGGCTGCGCAGCAACTATCCATATGGCGAATGCGCAAACGGCACCACCGAACGGCCCGTAGGGGAAGTCAAGGCACTCGGCAAAAAAGGCAAAAGCACATTCCCTGGCTATTCCGACATAGTGTTCGAGCCTGACGACGAATATAAAGGCGACCTGGCGCGGTCATATTTCTACATGGCCGCAGCTTACAATGACAAGATTGCCGGATGGAATTCGGATATGCTCGCCGGAAACGATTATCCGGCCTACACATCGTGGGCTGTAAGCCTGTTGCTTAAATGGAGCCGCCAGGATCCCGTCAGCACCAAGGAAACCGACCGCAACGAAGCCATCAGTGCCTACCAGCAAAACCGCAACCCATTTATCGACCACCCCGAACTATCCGAGTATATATGGGGCGACAAAACCGGGACCCCCTGGTATATCGGTGCCGAGAGCGAGCCTCGCATCAGCACCCCGTCCGACGGCACGGTAATCGGCATCGGCGCTACCTCCGTCGGCATAACCCGCTCACGCACCATCTATGTGGCAGGAGCCAACCTCGAAGCTGACGTAAAAGTAAATGTAAGCGGCACCGGGTTCTCCGTTTCAGCCGTAAACGCCGAAAACGGCGCCCCCGTAACCGTAAGCTACAAATCAGATGTCGCAACAGAAGGGGAGGGGCAGCTGGTTCTGCGTTCCGGGGATATTACCGTTACATGCCCGTTGTCATGCCGCGCTGAGCCGGGGCTGCCGGCCGGCCCGGCATCAGACATCACTGAATCATCATTTACAGCCCGCTGGAGCTGCATCGACAATCCTGCAACAGAATATACCCTCGACGTAATGCACGACGGGACTTCGATTACAGGTTACCCCGTGAGTGTTCCGGCCGGGGATGAGGCAGCCTTGGTAGAAAACCTTCAACCCGAAACCACCTATACCTATACCGTGGCCTCGGCAACAATGACATCAAAGCCGGTAGAGGTGACCACCACCGCCCCCATTCCGTCGGTAGTTTTCCTTTATGACGGAGAATTGGAATTCACCTCCATACCCGGTGAACCGTCGGAAGTAGCCGAAATCCTTTTACATGCCGAAAACATACCGGGCAACATCACCATATCGGTTTCAGCACCCTTCCAGGTCAGCACCGACAAAACATCGTGGTCGACCAACGTAATCCTCCTCCCTGAAGAGGAGAGATTCTACATGCGCCTTTTAGGGCAGACCGAAGGAAAGTTCTCCACATCGGTCACCGCGACAGCCGAAGGATACGTTAACGACGACCTCGACGTTGACGGCACAATCATAGCCGACACACCCACTTTCCACGAAGACTTCGAACCCAAAGGGGGTGGTTCATACGACGAAAAAACATATGTTGGTTCGGCATGCACATGGTCGACCGATGCCTATTTCGGTTCCGGCTCCGATAACTTCCCACACGAAGGGAACCAGGCGGCACGCATGCACAACAAACGCCCCGGCCATCTTACCATGCTTGAGTCAAAACAGAGCGGTATAGGCACACTGTCGCTGTGGGCACGCCTGTGGCGCACGGAAAGCAAAACCGTAACCCTGAATGTATCATTATCATCCGACATGGGCGACACATGGGAAAGCATAGGCGCAATAACCATCGAGCCGATTGACAATGGCGCAGGCAACCGTTATATGGAATATACGCTACCTGTAAACCGTCCCGGAAGCCTTCGGATAAAGCTGGAACAGGATATCGCATCACGCACTATGATTGACGACATACGCCTGACCGACTACCGCACCACCTCGATTGAAAATGCCAACAGTGCCGAATATCACTCTTGGGATGCATTCTGCCGGAACGGACAGCTCGTCATGGAAAGCAACGGCACATCGGAAGACTTCGCCAACGTGTATGGCTACGACGGTACAGAGCATTTTGCCGGGCTCCTCCCCGAAGGGGAAACTACGCTCGACCTCGCTCCCGGACTTTACATCGTAGTGGTCAGGGACTTCTCACGCCGTGTCATAGTGAAGTAACGATAAATCGTAATTAATGACGAATGGCTCTGCGTCAACATGCGATGCAGAGCCATTTATATATCGGTATGACAATAACGAGAAATCATGTATCAGTGATCATTCCGACCTCTGAATCAAATCGCGCAGATACAATGGTGATTCAGGCCCGAGATTGAATATAAGGTCGAGCACCGAGAGGTTCGGTATAAATCCCTGCCGGTCGGCACGCACCTGGTAATAAGGAGATATGGCTGCCGGGGGGAGCATATCGGGCTTTTCGTAATCCAGGCCGTCACCCCCAATCCTTATCTCTGTATCAATCAGAAGGATGTCGCGTATCGCGGCATCAAGGGCAAGGTCAAGGGCTGCAATCGTAGGATAGGATTCCATCACCGACGGCGATAGGAACGGAAGAAACCTGTCGATATAGAATTCAAAGAACGGCGTCCTGCCATAGGCCGATTCCAAAGTCACACGATGCACATGCCACCACACCCCGTGACCACTTAATCGCACATCGCTCCAACGGGCGCGGGCAATGCCATGCGGCTTGGCAATCGGGACGGTAAGCGACACCGCCCCATGCGTATCGGCAATGTCGCAACGGTGCACCCTCTTTTCCCGTTTATCGAAAAGTGCGTCGGCACATATAACCGCATGCCCGTAAGCCGCCATACGGGCATAATAACCGATGTTGCCGAAATAACGCATCGGCAAACACACAGTCTCATCAGGATATATCACCAAACGCGACCCCACTTACAACTTATAACTTATGACTTATGACTTATAACTTACTACTTATCCGGATTGGCATCCTTGAAAATGCGGTTCCAACGGATATGGCCGTCAAACAACGGTTTATCCTTATCAAACGAAATCAGCACACGCCACGGGGTTCCCACGATATGGTCTTCAGGAACAAAGCCCCAGTAGCGCGAGTCGAGCGAGTTGTCGCGGTTGTCACCCATCATGAAATAATAATCCATCTTGAAAGTGTAGTAATCAACCGGTTTGCCGTCAATCCACATCTTCCCGTCATGCCATTCCGCAGTGGGGTTATCCTCATATACACGTATAGTCCTGCCATATATATCCCAGGCGGCACGGTTCATTTTCAGCGCGGAACCCTTGGCCGGAATCCATATGCCGTTCTCGCCGCCGTAGTCGGCACGCGTCCACTTGCCTGATATAACCGACGGGAACAGCGACACCATCGTCTCAGGCGAAGGCACCTGCTTAATGATATTTGCAATGCGGGGGCTGTCCTTCATTTTCTCCACCATCGCGACCGTCATAGGCGACACATAGATAGTCGGCACCGTACCGTCGGCATTGACCTTGAATCCAAGTTCAAGCAGCGATGCGGCATCCCCTGCACCCACCTCGACCGTATAACGGTCATCGACAGGGATTTCAAACGAATCAAACTCCTCAGGGGTCAATGACCCAGCCACACTTTGATAGAAATGGTTGAACTGCACATTTTCAGGGGCCGGGAATTTCTCACCGTCGATGAAAATCTCCCCGTCCACAATTTTCAGACGCTGGCCCGGAAGCCCCACACAGCGCTTCACATAGTTCTCACGCCGGTCGACCGGGCGGTAAACCACATCGCCGAACGTAACCTTGTCGTTGACAACGCGGTCACGCCCGTGCATGGCAATCAAAGAATAATAATCAGGGTTAGGCACCTTGCTCATGACCGTATCCCCTGCCGGGAAATTGAACACCACTATGTCGCCCGATTCCACATCGCGCATACCTTTCAGACGCTTGTAACCTACCGAAGGTTTGTCAAGATAGCTTTTCCCAAGGCCGAACGGCAGCTCATTGTGCACCAGCGGGAAATAAACCGGGGTCATGGGCACACGCGGCCCGTAAACAGCCTTGTTTACAAACAGGTAATCGCCGGTGTAAAGGGTTTTTTCGAGCGATGACGACGGAATCTGGTAATTCTGCCCCACAAAGGCAAAAAGGAAATAAACCAGAATCAAGGCATAGACAATCGCATCCACCCACGACATAACGCTCCTTACAGCCTTGTTTTTCGATTTCTTCCACCAGGTGAACGGTATATAGCCGGTGATGTATATGTCGAAAAGAAGCAAAGCCCCGGGCAGCAGCCACCAGTTCCCCATCCATGCCACCCAAAGCACGAACAAAATCAACACAATCGAGAAACGCACCCATCGGGTAGGGCGGTTATCCTTTAAACGGCGGCGGAAGTCGGCTGAAAAGCCTGGGGTGTTATTCTGGGTCATCACAGTGGAGTGCTATTGATTTGTGGTGAAGGCAATATGCCTTCGGTAATTATAATTTCTATAACTTGTTTAATTTTTAATCTGATTACAATTCAGGCATCAGACAATCCATTCCGAGCAGACCACGGGCTTCGGGATGCGCTGCAACCCATTCAGCCGCGATAACCGCACCTAGAGCAAACCCGTCGCGAGAGAACGCGCGGTGCTCTATGGTGATGGAATCGACAGGCGAAGTCCAGCTTATTATATGCGTTCCCGGAACCTCCCCCTCGCGCTCATGGGCTATGGGCAGCACATCCGGGGCGGTTTCACCCGTTTCAGGCTCTTCCCAGCGGGTGATTCGCCCATTGGCGGCTATTACCCCTTCGGCAAGGGTGATGGCTGTGCCCGACGGATGGTCGAGTTTATGGATATGGTGAATCTCCTTCATTGCCGGGGCATATTGGGGAAACCCGTTCATTATCCTGGCAAGATAGGAGTTGACACGCATGAACAGGTTGACACCGATGCTGAAGTTTGACGACCAAAACAAAGCAGCCCCCTTTTCGTCAATCATCGCCTTCACCAGGTCAAGATTCGCTAACCAGCCCGTGGTGCCGGAAACAACCGGAACCCCTGCACTGAAAGCCGACGCATAATTACCTACAGCCGATGCCGGGCACGTAAATTCTATCGCCACATCCGACGACCGGAACGCCTCGGAGGCAAAATCATCCTGGTTGCCGGCATCTATGCGGCATGTTATGTCATGGCCACGTTCTATGAGGAACCTCTCTATGGCATGCCCCATCTTCCCGTAGCCTATCAATGCTACCTTCATTTCGACGATTTTTTAAGTTCCTTCTTAACCACCCTCGGAATCTGGATGGTGGTAAAAATCAACAAGGCACCCCCGGCAAGGGTGAAAGCCCAGCTGTCGCGGGTAACATTCCCGTTATAGAACAGGAAAAATGCCGCCACACAGAAAAATACCGCGCTCCACGCCTCGATACGGAACAGGCGCTTGATGCGCGGATGCTCGCCTGTGTAAGGGCTGAGTAGCTTCCCGACCAGGAAACAGGCAGCACCACCGGCATAGACATATTTCCACCATGTCCCGGCAACCGCAGGGGAAACATTTACATTGAGAATCGGCAGAAGCGTGCCTACGGCTATAGCGATAAGGCCGACGGTGGCGAGCACCACGACCCATGCACGTTGCGGACGCCCCACCAACTGGCTGAGAGTATAGGTTCTATCGTTATCGTTCATGACTTTATGAGATTGTGAAGTCCAACCGGCGGCACCGGCCGGACCTGGTTATTATTCGATGATATATACATCCTCGTTCACACGCTGCATATGGTATTGCTCGCGGACGATACGTTCAAGGGTGGCGGGGTCGCTTGCAAGGCGTTCGTTCAGACGCACATAATGCACCAACGTGTCGTTATTCTCCTTTATTTCAGCCTGCAGGCGCTCGATTTCGGTTTGCAGGCGCGCACTCCTCGAGTAGGAGTTCTCGTTAAAGAACAACACGAAAAGAATGTAGCCCACGGCCACAACCAACGGGAATGTTATGTAACGCCTGCACCAACGCAGCGTAGCGGAAACAGATTCATTCATGACAATCCGGGTAAAGCGGTAAAAAAATAAGCCGCATAACCATGCAAAGGTAGGGATTTTTTAGGTAACTTTGCGAGTAAGTAAGCTGTCAAAATCATTTTTACGGCCCATAAGTTACAGCCATGACAAAGAAATATGATTTTTTAGTTATAGGTTCCGGCATCGCCGGCATGAGTTTCGCCCTCAAGGTCGCCTCAAAAGGGAAAGTGGCACTGATATGCAAAACAACCCTCGATGAAGCAAACACCGCCCTTGCACAGGGCGGGGTGGCGTCGGTCACCAATATGGAGGTCGACGATTTCGACAAACATATACACGACACGATGGTGGCAGGCGACTGGCTGTCAGACCTCGAAGCCGTGAAAAAGGTTGTGACAGGCGCTCCCGAACAAATACGGCAGCTTATCAGATGGGGCGTTGACTTCGACAAGAAGGATGACGGCTCCTTCGACCTCCACCGCGAGGGGGGGCATTCGGAATTCCGCATACTCCACCATGCCGACAACACCGGGTTTGAAATCCAGGAAAGTCTGATCGAAGCCGTAAGGAGCAACCCCGATATCGACATATTCGAAAACCACTTCGCAATAGAAATCATAACCCAGCACCACCTCGGCAAAGTGGTTACCCGCCGCACACCCGACATTACATGTTACGGGGCATATGTGCTGAATCCCGAAGGGGGGGTCGACACCTTCCTGGCAAAGGTCACGCTTATGGCAACCGGCGGGGCAGGGGCGGTGTATCTCACCACGACAAACCCGCTTGTCGCCACAGGCGACGGAATCGCCATGGTATATCGCGCAAAGGGAACAGTCAAGGATATGGAATTCATCCAGTTCCACCCCACGGCGCTGTTCCATCCCGGCGACCGCCCGTCGTTCCTCATCACAGAGGCCATGCGCGGTTACGGGGGCATATTGCGCAACCTGAGGGGCGAACGTTTCATGGAACGATACGACAGCCGCATGGAACTTGCCCCGCGCGACGTAGTTGCCCGTGCCATCGACTCTGAAATGAAACTCAACGGCGATGACCACGTATTCCTCGACGTAACCCATAAAGACCCTGAGGAAACAAAAAAACATTTCCCCAACATATATCAGAAATGCCTGTCGTTAGGCATCGACATAACAAAGGACTATATCCCTGTGGCACCGGCAGCCCATTACCTCTGTGGCGGCATAAAGGTCGACGGCAACGGGGAATCGTCAATCAAACACCTGTATGCAGTGGGCGAATGCTCATGCACGGGGTTGCACGGGGGTAACCGTCTGGCATCAAATTCGCTTATCGAGGCCGTAGTCTATGCCGACGCCGCAGCCATTCATGCCACCTCGGCAATCAACCATCTAAGTTTCCGCACAGATGTACCCGAATGGAACGACGAGGGTACACGCCATCCCGAAGAGATGGTGCTGATAACGCAGAGCATCCGCGAAGTCAACCAGATTATGGGAACCTATGTGGGTATAGTGCGGTCAGACCTGCGCCTCGACAGGGCATGGAACCGACTCGACATACTTTACGAAGAGACAGAACGGTTGTTCAAATGTTCCAAAGCCTCGCGCGAAATCTGCGAGCTGCGCAACATAATCAACGTCGGCTACCTGATTATGCGGCAGGCCAAGGAACGAAAGGAATCACGCGGGTTGCATTACACACTGGATTATCCGCCGAGGAAGTTATAAGTTATAAGTTGTAAGTTATAAGTTGTAAGGGGCAGTTGTAAGTTGTGAGTTGTAAGGGGCTAAAGTCGGTATGAGTAGGTTTTTCCTGTATCTGCGTGTTATTGTGGTTGTTGCATTTTTAGCAACGATGCATGATATGCGTGCACAGGAAACGGGGATGACGCTGGAGGAGGCGCAACGGGAAGCGTTGGAAGGCACCCCTGTCAGGGATTCGGCAGGAGAGCTTCAGAAACACACCATCGATAATCCCGGCACCGGACGGCAAAAGGTGTTTCGCGGGAAATATCACACCGTCAGTGAGGAAGGCGACACCGTGCTTGTACTGATTTTCAACGACATAACGGTGTTTCCCGAATTCAAGTTCAAAAATAAGAAACAACGTGATTTCTATTGGCGCACCGTTCGCGATGTGAAAAAAACCCTCCCTTATGCCAAGCTCATATGCGAGACTTTGCTTGAAACATATGAATACATCGAAACATTCCCTACCCAGGCCGAACGAGAGAAATATCTCAAGGAGATGGAATCGGCGGTTTTCAAGCAATATAAACCCGTTTTGATGCGTTTTACAAAAAACCAGGCCCGCATGCTGGTGAAGCTCATCCAAAGAGAGACAAACCAGAGCGGATACGATATTCTCAAAGCGTTCCTCGGTTCTTTCCGGGCCACTTTCTGGCAAGGTTTCGGAAGCCTTTTCGGTGTAAATCTTAAAGGTAAATATAACCCCGAAAAAGATTCCAAGGATGCCATAATCGAACGCATATGCGTGGCAGTGGAGCAGGGGGAGATTTAAGTTGTAAGTCGTAAGTCGTAAGTTGTAAGTTGTAAGTCGTAAGCGGGAATACATTGGGTGAAGGGGGAACCGATTTACCGTTTCCAAAGCATGCTTTTGCTTTGACCTCGCTTTAACAACAGCTTTTGACTTACAGATGCAACCGCACCCCTCTTCACATATCCACTCCCAACCCACTCTCCTAATAGCCAAAACCAACCCTTAGAATATCATTTCTCCCTTATAACTTAAAACTTATAACTTCAATCCCATGATTCACAGATTTATCCTTAACGAGGTATCGTATTTCGGCCCCGGGTCGCGCAGCGAGATTGTAAACGAACTCGGCCGTATGGCGGCAAAGAAAGCTATGGTGGTAACCGACCCCGGGCTTATTGAATTCGGTGTGGCCAAAATGGTTACCGATGTGCTCGACGATGCCGGATTCCCTTATGAAATCTTCGCCGAAGTGAAACCCAATCCCACGGTTTCGAATGTGAAAGCCGGATTGGACGCTTTCGCAAAAGCCGATGCCGACGTGCTTATAGCTATCGGCGGAGGTTCGGCAATGGATACGGCAAAGGCCATCGGTATCGTTGCCCGTAACCCGGAATTCTCCGACATCGTTTCGCTTGAAGGATGCGCCCCAACAAAAAACAGGTGTGTACCCATCATTGCCCTCCCCACAACAGCCGGTACAGCAGCCGAAACCACCATCAACTATGTAATCATCGACGAGGAGAAACAGAAGAAGATGGTGTGCGTCGACCCCAACGACATACCCGCTGTCGCAATCATCGATGCCGAAATTATGTTCACCCTTCCCAAATCGCTGACGGCGGCAACCGGGATGGACGCCCTCACCCATGCCATCGAAGGATATATAACCAAAGGTGCGTGGGAAATGAGCGACATGTTCGAACTTGAAGCCATACGCATGATTCACCGCCATCTGGCCACCGCCGTGCGCGAACCGCAAAATGCCGAAGCTCGTTCCGGCATGGCTCTTGCACAATACATTGCCGGCATGGCCTTCTCAAACGTCGGCCTCGGCCTTGTCCATGGCATGGCACATCCGATGGGCTCGCTATTCGATGTGCCCCACGGTGTGGCCAACGCACTCCTTCTCCCTTCCATTATGGAATTCAACGCACCGGCTGCCAAGGGAAAATATCGTGAAATCGCCCGTGCCATGGGTGTAAACGTTGATGGCATGACCGACGACGAAGCTGCCGTCGCCGCATGCAAAGCCGTAAAGAATCTTGCAATCGAAGTAGGAATCCCGCAGCATCTGTCGGAACTCGGCATCGGCGCCGACGATATCGACCGCCTCGCCCTCCAGGCATTCGAGGATGTATGCACCCCGGGCAATCCCCGCGATGCCTCCCTCGAAGAAATCAAAGCCCTTTACACAGCCCTCCTATAATAAACAGCAATGCCGGTGTTACAATGATTCGGTAAAAATTACCGAAGTGGTTGAAACTTAAGTTAATATATCGAAT
>OFGK01001094.1_pt1 | contig 16430 bp, 17 predicted proteins | sample 1521771 | NCBI WGS metagenome assembly OFGK01 (sample SAMEA3504088, study PRJEB24116) | mouse gut metagenome | biome: mouse gut; feature: mouse-associated habitat; material: faeces | place: Denmark | collected 2011 | reverse complement strand
CAGGTCGCTAAAGCCGCGAGAGGGGCAGTCCGCACCGCCGTCGCAGGGCTTTTGCGTATCGTCCGGCAGAGGAACAAAGGACGCTTTTACCGTTACGGCCCTGCTGGGCATCGTGAAGGTGTACTTGTTGCCGCCCTGGGCCGTCAGCTTGATCTCGTTCCCCCGGCTGTCGGTGACGGTCAGAGCGTCCAGCACATAGCCGCTGTCCGGGGTGACGGTCAGGGTGACAGTGCTGCCATTGCTGGCATTGGTGCGGTTGGAGGTCACTTTGCCATGCTCCGATCTCTCCACTGTGACGGCGTAGGTGCTGGAACTCCAGCCCCCGCCGCCGGAGCCACCGCCGGAGTTGCCGCCTGGATTCGGCTGGGGATTGGGCTTTGTGGCCGTCTGATAGCCGATGGCCACCGGGGACAGACTGCTGAACTTGCACCGCAGGCCGTCTGCGGTCAGCTCATAGGGCAAGGTTTCCATCGTCCCGGCCTGCGGGCCGCTGGAAATGAGGTGCTGGACGGTGAAGGTGTAGCCGGTGGCCCCGGTCCCCGCCGGGTAGGGCAGGACCGCCGTCACGCCCTCCGCCGGGAAATGGTTGGGATCGACATTGCGCCACACGCCGCTTGCGTCCTTGTACTGGAGGGTCACATCGAACACCGCGATCTGCTCTCCCACATTGGACATCACCTCGGCCACTCTGGTCCGCAGGGCGGTTTCGATCTTCCCCGGCGTATTGAACTGCTCATTTGTTTTCAGCGCCTCCGGGACGGTGGACAGCCCGGTTTCCACCTCCAGCCGCAGCTCGTGGCCGTCGTCGTCCTTCTGATCCAGCGGTTTCTGCTCCACAGGATTGATAATAAATACCGCTGTGGCTGTTCCTGTGTAATTGCCTTTGCCGGTGAGGGTGACGGTATATGTGCCCGCTTCCGTTCCCTCCGGGATCGCGGCGGTGTAGTCCACGTCCGCCGTCAGCGGGGTCCCATTCAGCGTCACACTGGTGATGCCGGGGCGGTGGGGCTGGCCGTCGTACTTGAACGCCGTATGGTCCAGCACGATCACAACACCCGTAATGGGAGCCGGGAGGACCTGGATCAAGGCCGTCCCGGTGACAATGGCGTAGGTTTTGTTATCATCCGGTGTGAAGATCCATGCCGCCGCATAGTTTTCCTGCACAGCAGGCCGGTTATCCGGGTTGCTCCACTCAAATTTACCGGGAACAGGCGTTTCGCCGTCCTTCATGTTGCCGGACAGGGTAATGGCGCTGAGGGCTTGCCCATAGGTGAGGGTATTCCCGCTCAGGTTGGGTCCGCCGGTGGGGATGATCTTGTTGACGCTCCGCACGTCGATGGTGGCGGTCATATCCTCGAAGTTTTGGGTATGGATGGTGACAGTGATGGTTCCGATTTTAGTTTCGCTGTCGCTCTCCACCGCCTTAATGGGCAGGGTGAGGGTCTGGCCGTCAATCATTGCGCCGCTGTCGTAGTAGCTGCCCAGATTGACCGGACCAAGCTCGTAGGTGACGGCGGTGCTGCCCAGGCTCATGCCCTCCGGCACATCGGGCCGCAGAGCGCCCAGGCCGTAGGTGTAAGTATGCTCCTGCTTGTTGGCAACCGCCAGATCGCCGGTCTTGGGGGTGAGGGCCAGGGCCTTTTCAATCGTCACGCTGGCCGGAACCGCGCCCGCAGGCTGGGTCAGGGTGTAGTTGGACGCCGCCCCGCCGGTGAGGGTCAGCCGGGGCAGGGTGACGGCGGTATAGGTCCCTACGTCGGAGCCGTTCAGTGTTCCGGTCAGGTTAGCCAGATTGACGGACACCGTATCGCCGGTCACGACCCCGCTCAGGGTCACATCGGTGATCTCTACCGCATTGGTGCCGTCATAGGCCCTGTCCTCCGCAGTCAGGCCGGTGACAGTCAGCACCTTGGGAACGGCGGTAAAGGTGATCTGATCTTCCGCCGAATAATGGTTGTTATCTCCGGGCTTTGTTGCGGTAATGGTCACTTTACCTGTACCAGTGACAGTGACCTTGCCGGAACTGTCCACAGCGGCGGCGCCGCTGGCGGACCATGTTACACCGCTTCCGGCGCTCAGGGCAAAGGTATCGCCGTAGGTGATAGTGCCGGAGGGCAGGCCGGTAATGCTGGGCGCAGTCTGGCTGGCCTTGGTAATCGTGCCGGTGGCATTTACCGAGCTGTTGGCGAGATTGTAATTGTTTGCCTTGGCACTGCTTTTTAGCTCTACGAGGATGGTAGCAGACTTATTTTCCCCAGCATTCGGGTCATCATAGTTGCCAAAGGCGGCGTAGTCCTCGCCGAGGGCCAGTGTTTCGCCGTTTACCAGCCCGGTAAAGGTCACGCCGGACACCTCAGCCGTATGATAAGTGGGTTTATAGGGCCTTGTCTGAATGGTCACGCCGGTGACGGTCAGGGGGGCCTTGCTGATGGTCACTGCCAGCGGATCAGTGTTTGCCTTCTCCGTATTAGGCGTTTCCTTAATGTTGGCGGTGAGGGTGTAGGCCCCCGCATCCTTGGGCGTGGCGCTCCATTCAAAGGTCACATCAGTATAATTCGCGCCGGTGATGGTAAGTTGCTCCGCCGTTGGGTTGGGGATCGTCTGGCCGTCATAGGTCTTGCTGGGGTCATAGCCGCTGATAAAGGCGATGGTGGGCTGAGATTTCGTGATCGTCCCCGTTGTGGTGGCGGTGGTGCTGGACAGTGTATAGTTGTCCTTGCTGTCACCCTCCAGGGTGATGCCGCTGGCGGTAATGGTCTTGTCCTCTCCCGCGTTGGCGTTGTCGTAGGCGTAGCCGGTGGCCGTGGCGGTCACGTCATCGCTGCCCACAATGCCCGTCAGGGTAATGGACAAACCTGCGGGAACGGCAGTTGTGCCGTCATAGGTCTTGGCGGCGGTGCCGGTAATGGAGGGCGTCAGCGGGGCGGGGTCAATCGTAAAGTTCAGTTCACACGCATTTGAGCTCACACCAGCATCACTGAAGAAAGATACCTTCAGCTTATGCTTTCCCGCAGTTACCTTTGTGTTGCCGAAAAGTTGTGCCAGTGTCCACGATCTCTCAGCTATACCTTCGTCTGCATTTTTATCAAACTGCGACTGGCTCCCTCCTATATGATGTGGAGCTGGATGTGCCGGAGCGTCTCTCCATCAATGAGCCGGAGGTCTGCGCCCTGTTGGGGAACCTGCTGGAAAACGCGGTGGACGCCTGCCGGGAGGTCCGCCGTTCCGCTCCTTTTATCCGTGTGCGGGGCGCGTGGGAGGACAATCACATCGTTTTCGCGGTGGACAATTCCTGCGAAACGGAACCGGCGTGGAAAGACGGACGGCTGCTCTCGTCCAAGCGGGAGGGCGGCTTTGGCACCGGCACCCGGTCTGTTCAAAGGACGGCGGAGCGCAGCGGCGGCGTGGCTAAATTCACCTATCAGGACGGCGTGTTTTATGCGTCAGTTTTTTTGTATGGGTGACGGCCCTTTTTTCCCGTCATGGACTGAAAGGGCAATCCCCGTTCCCCGGCCCAGCGGTAGACGGTGGTGATATGGATGCCCAGGTGTTCGCACAGGGTTTTACTGGTGATCTCCCTGCGCCGCCAGCGCAGATACCACACGTCAAAATCCTCCGGCACCGGCTTCCGCTTCGCGCCGAATTTCACGCCCCTGGCTTTGGCGGCGGCAATGCCCTCGGCCTGCCGCTGGCGTATGTTGGTGCGCTCGTTCTCCGCCACGAAAGACAGCACTTGCAGGACAATATCGCTGAGAAACGTCCCCATCAGATCCTTACCCCGACGGGTGTCCAGGAGCGGCATATCCAGCACCACAATGTCGATCTTTTTCTCCTTGGTGAGAATCCGCCACTGATTCTGGATTTCCTCATAGTTGCGCCCCAGCCGGTCAATGCTCTTGACGTAGAGCAAATCGTCCGGCTTTAACTTTTTGACCAGCTTCTTATACTGAGGCCGATTGAAGTCCTTGCCGGACTGCTTGTCCATGAAGATGTTCTGTTCCGGGATGGACATTTCTCGCATGGCAATGAGTTGCCGGTCCTCGTTCTGTTCTCGGGTGCTGACCCGGATATAACCGTATGTATTTGAAATGGCTTCAAACCTCCTCTTGCATAGTGACGCTCAAAATGGTGTTTCGCTTTCCGCACAGTACCCGCGCGGGTGGCCTCAGCAGGCCGGATGAGTGGCCATGGGTACGGATATACCCCCTGCCATCTGAGGGTCGCGAAAGCACCCGCACGGGCAAGGTGAGAAGTCAACTGTTAGAGTAGCAACCCTCTACCATATCACTCAATATCTGGATGGAACTGTTGATTGCGTCCAGCATTTTCAGAACATCCATCAGATTCTCTCTCGACATTTGAGCAAAGGTGTCCACCTGTTTCAGAAAATCGTTGGTGTGTGCTATAACGCCATCCGCAAAGTAGGCCATACCCATCATGGCAGCAATTTGTTCCTTCGGAAATCTTTCTGCTGTCAAGGATTCTGATTCCTGCGGCTGCCCCTTTGTCAGATATTCGTCTACCGTTTGGATTTCTCCCGATACCAGCAGGGTAGATACCTCCTTCTGCTGGTCCGGGGCCAGCTTGGATATTTTCTTTAAGGTCGTGCTGGACACGGGCTTCTCCGCACCGCGCAAAGTCTCCTTCGCCTCCGGCGTCAGATCGGTTGCGATTTTGATGTGCCGCGCGATGGTGCTGGGGTGGGAGCCGGTCACGCCAGCAGTATCCTCAATGAAGGATTTCCTCCTGGATTGCAAATTGCAATCCACGTTGTTTCCCTTCGCCTTGTTCATCCCAATCGCTTGGGCAGTCCCGGCCTTTGTCTCAGGATAGAGCATTTCATAAATATCTTTGCGCCGCCTATACAAATCTCCAATTTCCAGCGGGGATAGATTTGTCCGCGCAAAGTTCTCGTCAAGCTCGGCCAGCTCCGCCGTCAGCCCGTCCAAATCGGTGATCGTACACTCTACCTCCGTCCAGCCCAGCAGCTTCACGGCCTCCAGCCGGTGCAGTCCCGCGACCAGGGTATAGTCCCCTGTCAACGTGATCGGATTCAGCAGACCGATCTCCGAAATGCTGAACGCAAGTTCTTCAATATTGCTTTCCAAAGCGGCGCGCCGTCCGGGATTGACCTTGATTTCATCAATTCTGACTTTCATACTCCATGCCTCCCGCCCCGCTTCTGCCAGATAATGTCGTAACCGAGTATATCGGCCAGTTCAATCGCCTCGTTGTAACGCAGAGTGCCGCGCTTGAGCTTGTCCGAGAGATTGGGAACGCTGGCGCTCCACCCATGGACCACCGCCAGCGTCCGTACCACCTCGCTCATGGTCGTGCCTTCCTGCACGATATGGGCCTTAATCTCGTTTCGTATGTTCATGTTGATTTCTCCTAAAATTGTCATATCGTTGCCGTTCCTGGCCGAAACCCGTTCCTGCCCCTGGTTCTCAGCGGCGTTTTGTTCCCTTTGGCATACTCATATCGTCGCATACTTCACCGGGGAACATATCCGTTTCGGACGGTCATGCAGTTGTCGAGGTGCATAAGTATCGCTGCATGACCTATCATACTAAAATTTTTCGCCCTTTCCCGTATATCCAAGAGGTCGGAAATCGGCCCCAAAAGAGGCAAATTTCCACGCTTATGGAAATCTGTCCGCAGGCGTCATAATTCGATGGAATATTGCCCATTTCTATGTTATAATTTGTCTGCAAAAGGCGAAGGAGGCATTGAAATGGAGAGTATCATCCTCACGATTTCGGAGCGGTTAGAGGATTTGAGGAAAAAGCATGGCCTGACACTGGAGCAATTAGCGGAGGCCACCAAAATATCCAAGTCTGCGCTGAGCAAGTACGAAAACCAGGACTTCAAAGACATCAGTCCGTTCAATGTCGCAACCCTGGCGAAATTTTACGGTGTGACTACCGACTATCTCCTGGGTGTTAGCAATATGGAAAGGCCAGATGATGCGGAGATACAAGAGTTACGGCTGACAAATGGCGCCTTGGATGTATTAAAAAGCGGTGGCTTCAACGGGGTGCTGCTGTCTGAGGTTATATGCCACAGGGACTTCCGGCAGTTGATGGTGGATATGGAGATTTTCGTTGACCATATCGCCCAAATGCAGATCAACAACTTGAACTATGGCCTGGGAACAGCGCGGGGCATTGTGCAGAAACAGTACCGCCCGGACGAAAACGAATTGTTTTACCGAACCGCTGAATTAGGAGAGATTCCTGCGGATGAGTATGTCAGTTCTGTTCTCCGGGATGATTTGACCGGCATCCTGCGTGATATACGCGAGGCCCACCCGAAGAAAGCAAAAGATGATGCGGACATATCGCCAGTTGCTGTTATGGAGGAATTCCAAAAGAAGGTCCAGGCTGTCATTGAAGGAGAAGGGAGCCCCGAGGAGCGGGCCGCGAAAGCGTGTCTGGCAGCATGGGGCATCGACTATGACAGCTTGACCCCGGAGGAATTTGTGGTGCTGATTGGAGTATTGGAAAAATCCAAGTTTAAGGAGAACAGCATCAGCCGGAGAGGAAAGAACCGACTTGCGCCGCAGAAAAAGCGCAAAAAATAAAAGAGGGCGCATGGCTCAGCCCCATAAGCTGAACCATGCGCCCTCTTTATAACATCAACAGTAAATCAGGTCTGCCCTTATCATCTCTTCCACTTGGGCATGGTTTTATAAAACCATCTCAAAAAAATCATAAGCTTCCAGCTAGTATATCTTGATGAAGTTTCTGATCTGCTTCGATGGATTCCTTGATCATTTCTTCTGTGATGTTATTTTCGTCTTGAAATCTGTGTAGGTAAGTTTCAAGCCATGCATATTTTTGCAACACTTTTATGTTGTCGGCATACTTACTTTGCATCCTTTGTATATTTCCTCGAACGTAACTAATTAACCACGGACGGGAGCTTTGGTGCATACATGACAGGAAATCCAGAAAAATTTGTCCATCAATATCTTGCAACATACGTATACTGCACTGTGGGTGAGAATTTTCATTTACCAGCAATTTTACAATGTCAGGACTAACTAAAACCCTTGGATAAATTGCATAGATGTTTTCCATCCTATATGCTTCGACTAATGCTTTGCCCCAAACAAACGTTTCGTTAAAGCACAAAGAACCGACCGTTATTCCACCACGTATCAGGATTCCTTTGGATAGAGCTAAAAACTGAAACATAGATGTAAAAAAAGACATTGCCCCTATAATACTACATTGCTCAACATAGGAACAGTGCGGTGGAATGGCTTGTACAAATATAATATTATCAGAGAAAGCTTTGATTTTTATATTGGAAAAGTGTAATTGCTCTCCAAATTGTTCGCATAATGCTTTTGAAGTTCCAAAAAGTTCATATACAGAGGAAAAGAAGGAAAATTCGTCATGCATGATTGCATCAGCAGAACCAAGTATATCCAAAAAGGCAATCATATGTTGGCTTGATAGATAGTTATATAAATCTTCTCTTTTGAGTTCAAATTCTTGAGTTTGATTATGTTCTTCCGACATCATTTAAATCACTCCATTCATACCTAAATATCCGCCATTTTTAACTGCCAAAAAGTGTTTTCTACCGTTGGATGGAGGACACTATACCTACAGCTAATTTTTGCAATACGAATTATACCATACTTCAGCACAAAATCCAATGGTTTTACCATATTTAACAAATAATTCGTTTATCTGAAAGTTTTGGGAAAGTTTCTTGTTTCGCAAGGCATACAACACAAAATGCATGGACTAACAGTAAACCCTCCTGCTACAAGAGGGGAACTGCGAGGAACAGGTTGTAAAAACGTATCTGAACTCGTTTAGCATTGACTATGACGGCGTTATACTGGAGAAATTTTTGGCGCTGATCTGGATATTGAAGAAATCCAAGTTTGTCAGAAATAGCATCAGTCGGCACGGAAGGAGACAACCTACATCACGGGAAAGGGGCAAAAAAGTAAAGAGGGTGTATGGTTCAGCTTTTAGACTGAACCATACACCCTCTTTGTAGTGTCAGCAATAAATCAGGTCTACCCTTATTATTTCTTCCACCTGGGCACGAATAGCGTTCATCTTGCCCACCCATGTCATCTGGTCACGGGCCTTCAATTCCTCAGTCACACCAGCGGCAGCGGCCATGCGAGGGATCATGGTGTCAAGATACCTCTGCGCCGCCTTGCCAATTTCCAGCAGATGAGGATACAGTGTCCCGTACAGGAGCATATAACTGTACCTGCCGGGGTGATGCTCTTTCAAGTACCGCTCCCTCATACGGCCATAGATGCCGATCTCCTTGTCAGGCTGGTCATCCATGGCAAGGTCCGGGATATAGTAATCGCCAACTTTTGTGTAGGTTAAAATGTCATTACTCTGATTATTCATAATCAGCACCTCCGTTTTTCACCAATTTTGTCGGAGGCAACAGGGATGCTATGTCCTGCGTGTACTGTCATTCTTTATGGATAAGTTTCATTTATAATATTGCGGAAGGGGGTAAACTCATTGCCCGACTGATCCTCGCTGTCCACCCCGTCATTGATGGCAACAAACCGCACGTCCAATTCTGGAAAGCGGATTTCCGTATACATTCCAACTTCCAAATAATTCCGGCCAAACCGGGACATATCCTTGACAATCACGGCCTTGACGTGCCCGCCCTCAATGTCGGCCAGCATTTCTTTGAAGCCTGGGCGGTTGAAATTTGTCCCGCTGTAACCGTCATCCACATAGTAGCGATACTGCTTTATGCCATGGTCACGGGCGTACCGCTCCAAAATCTGCTTTTGGTGTAGGATGCTGTTGCTGTCCCCTTCATTGTCATCGTCGCGGGAAAGGCGGCAGTAGAAAGCATTCCACTTGTCGGGGACCGGCTGTAATGTGTTCCTGGAGACTGGCATTACTCCCGCCCCCTTTCCTGGCTCCGACAGTACGCCGCTTTCAATTCCTGCATCACCACCGAAAACTGTTTGAGAGTTTTGCTGATACCCATACCGTCTTGAATGGAGTGAAATACAACGCCATAATGGGGAAAGGTGTCCCCAACCAGTTTCCAGGCATCTTCGGGGTCGCGGCCTAAGCGGGAAAGGTTGAGCACAACAAGGTCTGCCACATTCCCACCCACCACTTCGTGGAGCATACGCAGATATTCGGGCCGCTCAGATGTGAGCCCGCTGTAGCCCCAATCGCAAAAAAACTTGGGATTCTTTAAGCCATGCTCTTTTGCATACTCGGAAAGCCTATCAATTTGAGCATGGGCCGCAATGGTTTCCCTGCCATCAAAGGGACCACCAATCCGGCAATACAGCGCCGTGATTTTATCAGACTGCCTATCCATAATAACCTCCGTTTCCGGCAGTCACCGCAAAGATTCATTGGTTCCTTTCGACACAATTATTATAGCAAATATGCGCCTTTTTGTCAAAAAATTACGATTTTTGACAGATGATATTTGCCTTAGTGCTTGAACCCAAAAGGCACCTGATCTTATCAACTGCGGTGCTGCCTGTTTCCTGGAATCGGGAAGTTACGATGTAGGTTGTGCTGCCAATCGTTCTCTCTATTTTCGTTGGCGGCTGCTGCCTTTTGGCATCAGCCATATGATCGCCTCCATTTCAAATGAGGATTTTCTTATGTGGAGCAGCCATGCCGGAACGCCATACGTCCCGGCATGGCTGTGAAGTTTCTAAAGCAGAAAACATCATTTTTTCGTGATTATCACCTCACAGTTAGATGATTGCCGCTCATTCCAAAGCCGTTCCTACCCCTGGTTGTCAGCGGTGTATTGTCCTCCCTCGGTACGCAAACGGCATACTCCATGAAGGCACATATCCTCTTTGGACGGTCATTCGATTGTCAAGGTTCAGTGGTGGGCTATCGCCAGCCCGCACAGATGCGCCGGGATTGGTGCACCTGTGCTGAATGGCAATAAATTTACCTCAGCTTGAGGGAAATTTCACAAATTAGAGCTTGCTGGTTCCAGTTAGATCACATCTTTCACGAAAAATGCCAATTTTACAAAAGGCCCTCCATTGCTTCATTTTTCGCACTAAAATCAGAGTGGCCGCCACCCCATTCCGGGGTAGCGGCCATCTCCAGCCGAGTATATTCCTTTTCTGTGAACACTTGACCGCAACACATGAGACCTACCCCTTCCACTTAGATGGAGACATTATACCATCCATTTCTAACAAAACTCTAACAGAACCATAACACTACTCTAACAACCATCGCAAGTTTCGCCATAATGTGATGTGGTGAAGCAATAGCCAACGCGCCACACTGTTTTGATGTAAAACGGGTGGTTAGGATCGGGTTCAATGGCTTTCCGCAGAAGGCGGATAGGCTGGGCCACGCCTTGGTTATAGCTTCCCTCCATGCCCCAGGCGTGCTCGCAGATTTGCTCGGAGGTCAAAACCACATCGGGATTACGCATAAAGTACAACAAAAGGGAAAACTCGCGAGGGCGTAAAGATGTTTCTTTTCCCCGAACCTTTACAATACGACGTGCGGGATCAATGGAGATGTCGCCTGATGTGAAGGGAACATCTTCCCGCTCCTGGGGACTTTCAAATTTGTTATAGGCAGTATAACGTCGAAATTGCGTCATGATATGCCCGGATAGAAAATCGGTGGGACTATTGATGGGTAGGCACAAGTCTGCTCCATTTTCCAGGACAGAACAGGCCAGACTTGTGTCATATTCATCAGTGAGAATGATGATGGGTGCAAAGCTGATGCGCCGTAAGTCTGCGGCAATTTCATCACAGGTGTTCAGGCTGGAAACCCCCAGCACGATCAAGTGGTATGGTTGTCCGGTGCAGAGTCGAACCGTTTCCTCACTGCTTTTCGCTGTGGCGAGCGTTCCGCCCACTCCTATCAGTCGATGTTTCAGCGTTAGGCGGAGGTCGGCGGGCAGGTTTGATACCAATGTGCGATACTTCATAATTGATTCCTCACTTTCTGTAATTTCCCTCAATTTGAGGTTTGTTTCCGACAAAATTCGAGGGCGTATATATAAAAACGGCAGGGCGGAAAATACCGTCCTGCCGTTATGTAGGCCCCATTGACAGTTACATGGGTGAGTTCAATATGTTAATACATTCACTATATCATGTTTGAATTAAAAAAGTCAAATATCATAGGCCATGCTTCCATTTTATATAGTAAAAGTAATTTTCAAGTTCGTATTTGGAATTTTACAGAATTTTCTGATCTGTAAGCTATTAGGGGAAACGAATGTGAACCAAACCTTCTCAACACCTTTGAAACCGAACTGTTTCTTTTTTTAAGTCTAAGCGCTGTTTGAAAATTGAGGATATGCCCAACAGCGAGAAATTTTTTTGCCAGACAAGGCAATTTGACTTGGAATACTTTGTGTATTCCAAGTCAAAAACGTAAGCGTAATGGATGCTGCTGAAGAATTTGCGAAAGAGTGCTTTGATTTGATGTATTTCCATCAATCATCAATAACTCCCTTTTGACGGAAGCCCTACGGCCTATCTTTTGCCAGATTAGCGCCAATCATAAACCTGTGCGGCCAGAGGCCAGGTTGATCACCTTGAGCCCTTTTAACCGGGCATAGCCAACGGTATAATCTGTTCCTCCACTATCCTTGGCTAAATAGCAGACACACACGCTGCTGTTATCCACCAAATGACGGTTGCGCTTGTGCATACAGGCTGGGGTATACTCCTGCGAAGTATATACCACTTTGTTCGCCCGGGTTTTGATGTATTCGTGTTCTTCTTTATCTTCCTGACACCACTTTTTTGTTTGGTCATGACATGGAAGGACCAGGATTAGCTTGATATCTGGATGTCGGGTGCGAAGGTTGAGTACCGTCTGTGCGGCAAGAGCATCGAACCCCCGGGCTCCCCCAGCTCCAAAGTAAAGATAACCCCGTTGGATTAGTTCGGTAACTGTTTCTTCCAACTTCGCGGCGATTCTCTTTCGGTCCCGCTCAGATATATCCCGGTGACCGCTAAAGCAGCAGGTTTTGTCGCGCATATCAATTCTCCTTAACTTCAATAATATGAACGTGTAACCCTTGGAGGCTTACAACATATTCACATTATAACTCTATAAGCGTTATAATACAAATGAAACTTCCCCCTACCAGGCTTATAACAGACTGACAGCAGAGTATAAACTACATTTCAAGGGGGGAATATGCAAATGTTTGAAAAATTTATACGCGACAGAATAACGCATTTGCGACTTCTCAAAGGCGTTTCAGAATATCAAATGAGCTTGGACTTGGGCCATGGAAAAAATTACATTTATTCTATTTCTTCTGGCAGAACGCTCCCTTCTTTGTCCGAGTTACCCTATATTTGCGAATATTTGGGTGTATCAGTAAAAGATTTTTTTGATGATTCAATAGAAAATCCTGCACCACTTTACGATATTACCAATAGGGCCAAGCAGATGACGGATGATGATTTGTCTGCGGTTATCGCTATTATGGATCGCATACTAAACAAATAAATTTTGGCCGCGTACTCCCCGGAGCGCGCGGCCAAAATTTGCCTCAAACTGAGGCGAGTTATTCAACACATTTAAAATCCGTCCCAAATCAGCCCATCCCTGCATAGAAACCTCTGCATATCCCCGCAATCTTCGCTGGTCAGCTCCCCTATTCGCTTCATCGATTTAGATAGGTATAGCTTGCTTTTCAGCGGTGGGTGGGCCTGATGTGTTTCCACAAGTTTATCCACATAGAGGGCGCGAGCATAGCAATCTGGCTCATACTCTTGTATGTGCCGATAAAAGTAGTTGGTATGGAACGGACAAAACAGACAACAGCTCGCCCTTGTTGAGAGCCCCCAAACGTATTTGTTATAATCAAAGCATCTTTCCCGTGTCCAGCCCATCTTCACTAACGGATATTGCTTTGTGAATATCGTCTGTTTACTCTCCGTTGCTCGGCGGCGCTCCTCCCACATGATTCCCATACTGTGCTCTATCCCTTCGGCTACGGCCTAAGTTACACCAGCTTCGATTGGTCCAATTTTCAAGCGAACTGGAGCGGCGACACCTGTACCGTCACTGTGGACGTGAAAAACACCGGAGGTGTGGCGGGCAAGGACGTGGTGCAGGTCTACGCCCAGTCCCCCTACACCGACTACGACAAGCAAAACAAGGTGGAGAAGTCCGCCGTCCAGTTGGTGGGCTTTGGAAAAACCGAGTTGCTCCAGCCTGGGCAGAGCGGTACAGTTACCGTTGCCTTTGACAAGGAACAGTTAAAAGCCTATGACTATACCAATGCCAAAACCTTCGTTCTGGACGCAGGGGACTACTACATCACTGCCGCCCACGACGCCCACGACGCTGTGAATAACGTGCTGGCCGCCAAGGGCTGCACCACCGCCGATGGCATGACCCAGGACGGTGACACCGCTATGACTTCTCTTTACACCGTATCCGCCATGGACAGTGATACTTATTCCGTCAGCTCGGCGGGCGTTCCCGTCACCAACCAATTCGATTTTACCCACGGCGGCTACGAATACCTGAGCCGAAGCGACTGGCAGGGCACTTGGCCTATCACCGATGGCGAGGTCAGCACTCAGATTTCCACCTGGGGCAATGAGATCAATAGCCCCGACGGCAAGAGCTACACCTATACTAAGACCATCAGCGCCGAGGATTTAGCCAAACTGGATGGCTTTGATTCTCTGAATCCCGCTGATGCCTCGTCTCTTTCGGCCCGACCTGTATATGGCGCGAAAAACAGCCTCCAACTTATCGACCTGCGGGGTAAGGATTTCACCGATCCCATGTGGGATATGCTGTTAGACCAGTTGACACCAGAGGATTACCAGGTTATTATTGCCACTTCTGGCTACGGAAGTGCGGCGTTAGAGAGCGTTGGTAAGCCTTCGGCATTGGATCAAGACGCTGCTACCGGCCTAACAGGCGGAGGCACAGGGGTTCAATACTGCGGAACGTTGGTTCTGGCACAAACCTGGAATCAAGAACTGGCTGCTCGCTATGGCAATATGATTGGCAATTCCGCACTAATTGGGGGCTGTACGGGCTGGTATGCTCCTGCTATGAACATCCATCGCCTGCCTTTCTCTGGCCGCAACAATGAATACTATTCCGAAGATGCGTACTTGTCCGGCGCTATTGCGTCCGCGACCAGCCGTGGCGCGTCCAATAAAGGTATGTATACTTTTATCAAGCACTTCGCCCTCAATGACCAGGAAAATCACCGGGGTGATCGTGTGGGCAACTTTGGCGTATGCACATGGTCCAATGAGCAGGCTGTGCGCGAGATTTATCTTTTGCCTTTCCAGATGTGCGTTGAGAACGAGCCCATTACACTAAACTATGTAGAGAAGGACGATAGTGATAGCTATCGCAATACTGTACGAGATTTTCCGGCTGTTACCGCCATCATGACTGCTTTCAACCGCCTGGGTTACACTTGGACTGGCGGCTGCTACCCACTGATTACTGAAGTTCTGCGCAATGAGTGGGGATTCGATGGTTTCATCGTCACCGACAACGCCAACACGGGCTCTCCCACCTATATGAATGCCTATCAAATGATTGAGGCGGGCGGGGATGGGGCACTGACCACCACAGAACACGCTGTATGGAAATTTGACAAGGACGATGCCGCCCATTATACCTATGGACGAGAGGCTATGCACCATATGCTATATACCGTGGCCAACTCCAAATTGATGTGCGGGCTAATGCCGAGTTCTACCTTTACGGCTGCTATGACGATTGCAGAGAAGATTATCATTGGCATAAATATTTGTTCGGCAGTAATTGTTGCAATCCTGGGTTATTTTATCTATCGGGGATTCCGCAAGTCTAAGCAGCAGAAAAATTAAATGTTCTGACAAGCATTGCGAACATTCTATGCTGGCAGTTATTCGTTCCGTTATAAATATCTGGATTAAGCTTGACAACAAATGGTTTTTCCAGCAATCAAAAACACATCTGCCGCTAAACAAGCTATTCAAGGCTAAAATCTATTGTTTTTGCCATAGTTTATTGCGAGGTGAGCCAGATATGTCAGAAGTTGATTTGTTGTTTTTAGGCAATCGCATTATAGCTGCCAGAAAGGTACGTGGCCTAACCCAGAAAGAGCTTGCTATGCAAATTGGATTATCGCCCAAAACAGTTCAGGCAATTGAAAAAGGGCATAAAAATCCTACGTATAAAACCTTATTACGCCTGGTTGCATGGCTGGGTATCTCCCCCAACACACTATTCCCTATCAAAATGGCCGTAGAAGATGAAGAATTACAGCGCTTTGTTTGGAAGTTTCAATCTTGCAATCCCGAAAACCAAAAAATGGTGTTGAACGTATTGAATTTTTTGGCTGAGCAGCTATTGGAACGTGAACGTGAGTCCGAAAGATCTGAATAGTTCATCAGACCCACCGGCGTACTTGCGCCGTAGATCGTTGTCCGAAAAGTCCTGCTGAAAGCCAGTGCTTAAACCGGCTTTTCGCAGCAGGGCTTCCTATGCCGCCTGTGAACTGCCGTTAAGGAGTATCATGGGCGGCTTTTTTATGTCGAGGTACATCTTTTCAAAAAAATCAAGGTTTCTGCCCAGCCGGATTTTTCCACAAAATCGGTACTAAAGTATCTATTTGAATGGTACTGTAATGCGCATAGGCAGGCCAACAAACAGGACGCCAGGAAGTTGAATAATCTTCCTGGCGTTTGCTTTTGTCGATTCTTGTCGATAATCCGGTGCTGGTATGTACCAGCCCATACCACACATCATCAACAGTCCCGTGCCCCGCCCCGGAGATCTGACTTGGAATCCAAATTCCATTCAGATTTTCGGAGGCAGAATATGATCGGGTTCAAAATTTTGCAATGTCTGCATAAAAAGTTTCTTACGTGGCATCGGCCTTGCCACGTTACCATGTACCATTGTCCCCAGAGAGCGATGGCAAAGGGGGTGAGTACATGAGCCAAGCCGAGCGGCGTCTGCGATTGTTGCACGTGCTGTGCCTAAGACGGCATGATACATACGACAATTTGGCGCACGAGTTCAACGTCTGTAAACGGACGATCCGTTATGATGTTGCGGCGCTCATGTGCGCATACCCCATTGAAACAGTCTGTGGTCGCTATGGCGGGGGCGTTAAGGTAGCAGATGACTACCGTCCCTACCGCAGGAGCCTCAACCGAAAGCAGGTAGACCTACTCGTTAGGTTGGGCGCTCAACTGGAGGGCGATGACTTAGACACGTTGAACAGTATCCTTTTCCAACTCGCTCCCTGACAAATATCCCGCACCTTGAAAAACAACGGGACAAGCTCCCGTTCATAGTCAATATGTAAGTGTGCGTCCCACACAGGCCACCCAATCGCCAAGACTGCCTGCGGGCCAGGGTCGGAGGAAAGGAGGTGATCCCTTCCGCTCCCTGCCCGTCAAAGCGATC
>OFGK01001084.1_pt1 | contig 16615 bp, 11 predicted proteins | sample 1521771 | NCBI WGS metagenome assembly OFGK01 (sample SAMEA3504088, study PRJEB24116) | mouse gut metagenome | biome: mouse gut; feature: mouse-associated habitat; material: faeces | place: Denmark | collected 2011 | reverse complement strand
CAAAAACCTGCCACTGGCAGTTTTCCGCTGTTTACGGGGGACGAAGGACGAGGGACGGGAGACGAAGGACGGAGGTAATAAAAACTGGCGATTTATCATTTAGAGGCAAAGGTCATCAGCCGGGGTACAGGTCGTTCCGCAGTTGCGGCAGCGGCCTACATGAGCTGCTCCCGAATGTATAATGATTACGATGGCGTTCAGCATGATTACACACGGAAGCAGGGCCTTGTCTGGCAACAGGTTTTTCTATCGGATATGGCACCGACAGAGTGGTCAGATCGGGAAGCTCTTTGGAACGTCGTGGAAGAAGCGGAAAAAACAAAGGACAGCCGCCTCGCCCGCGAGTTCGTGGTGGCGCTCCCCGTTGAACTGAGCCGGGACGAGTGGATTGCCCTGCTGACTGATTTTGTCCAGGCCAATTTTGTGGCAGAAGGGATGTGCGCTGATGCCTGTATCCACAATACGGACGGTCATAATCCCCATGCTCATATCATGCTGACCATGCGGCCTTTGACCAAGGATGGCAAATGGCAGCATAAAACAGAGAAAGAATATTTGTGTATCCGCAATGGGGAGGAACGAGGCTTTACGGCGGCGGAGTTCAAAACAGCACAGGGCAAGGGCTGGGAGAAACAGTATCAGTACAAGGTGAGCAGAAAGAAGGTCTATATGACACCCTCGGCGGCTGAAGCGCAGGGGTTGGAGCGGGTATCCAAGTATCCAAAAAGCACCAAGTATGGGCGGCAGAATCCCATCACCGCCCGCTGGAACAGCGAGGAACAGCTTGTCCTCTGGCGGGCAGCGTGGGCAGATGTGACCAATCAATTTCTGGAACGTGCTGGAAGCCAGGAGCGTGTCGATCACCACAGTCATACAGAGTGTGGACTAGACGAGCAGCCCACTATTCATGAAGGTGTGTCCGCCCGTGCGATGGAGAAAAAGGGAATTATTTCTGACCGCTGCGAATTGAACCGGCAAATTAAGGCGGACAACGCTCTGTTGCGAGAGTTGAAGTCCTTGGTTAAGAAATTGATGGATGCAGTGAGGAACACGGTTCCGGCGATAGCGGAGGCAATGGAAAAAATGCGTGGCAATATTCTGATCTTCAGTTATCAGCTCCGTCATATCAGTGTGGGTAAACAGCGAACCGATAAATATATCAAGGCAATCAAACCTGGTCTGGAACGCTACACCGGATTGGTGCAACAGATTAAGGATAAGACCAAAGAACGGAAAAAACTGCTTGCTGAGAAAAAAGACACGACGCTCTACCAGCCGAAAAAGTTGTTTGATTTGTCCCGCCGCATTACAGAATTGACGGAAGAGCTGGAAGAATTGAGATCTGAAAAGGAAATGCTTCTTCATACGTTGGATAGCACGGATGATGCGGATATTTCCGAGTTAAAGAAAACGATTGCCACGATGGAAAGTTCGCTGGAAAAACTGGAGGAACAGGAGGCAAAGTATTCTGCCGAACTGGACGCTACACTGAAAGAGTACAGCGAACTGAAAGAACAGGCTTCGGAATTTGATGCTGATGAGCTTATGGACGCACGACTTTCTATCCGTGCCGACAGAGAACGCTCTGCGATTGTCCGTGTACAGTCCACCTACGGCAAAAAGTATGACCCGCTGATGATGCACGACAGCAAACGAGATGTTGCCAATCTGCTGAATGAGGAAGTAAATGCACGCTCTGTCCGGGAATTTTTGCGTCAGAAACAAGAGCAACAGGCACATCAGATACAAAAGGAACTCAAACACCATAAGCAAGAACGGTAATTTTGCTTCTGTTCTGTGTTAGTAGACTCTGGATCGGAACCTCAGAAAAACAGACTATTGATCTACATCTTTGTGTGAGAGATCAGGGGTCATTTTTATTCCCGTTTTGAAAAAGTTTGGTTTATGAAGAATAAAAAAGCTCGACCAGATCAGTTTGGAGAAAGAATAGGCAGAATTTCAATTTGCACAGAAACAGCACTAAAAACAGCAATATTTTAATGCAATTTATTGACTTTATTTGTGACTTGGCATATAATATATTTTGTATAATTTTGTCTAGACAACAGCTTTTGTGGGAGTTCCAGAGCATATCTATAGCAAACATCAAAATTCCTGACAAGCGGGTCGCCCAGGGGCCGACCTCTATAAGAACCTGTATTCATAACCGGGGGATGCCGGATGGGCGAGGATTTTTCTCGTCAAACAAGGAAAATCGACGCAGTATGGCGGGAAAAAGACCGCACAGGCGGCGTTCAACGGTTGTGAATACAGATTCTAAGAAATGGGTAGGGGCCGCCGCCCTCAGCGGCCCACTGGCGGCAATTTTAAAGATTGCTATAGGAGGCCTTACGATGGAGTACTGTTCAATCCGACAGATTTCCCGGAAAGGGGGAATTTCTGTTCGCTGGATACAGGCGCTTTGTGCTGGAAGTGTATTCCTGATGCTATTAAAATAGGATATTCATTGCCGATTTCTGCGGATGCTGAAAAACCCAAAGATGCCAGAGTGAAATCTGGAAAGTATATAAAAGCGGTACATGGCCCAATTGACAGAGGAGGTACGGTGTGGCAAAGAAAATTCAATCCATTCCAGAAGCAAGATTGCTGCTGGCCTCCCTGCGTTCCGTAGGGTATAACGAGGAAACTGCGATTGCAGATATTATAGATAACTGTATTTCAGCTCAAGCCCATGAAATCAAAATCCAATTTGACTGGGAAAAGAAACGAATTGTGATTTCTGATGATGGCTTCGGTATGAGTGAAAAGGATCTGATTGAGAATATGCGTATAGGATCTTCTGATCCCAGTAAAATCCGAGCCGAAGATGATTTGGGGCGGTTTGGCATGGGCATGAAGACAGCAGCATTCTCTCTTGGAAAAAAGCTAACAGTTGTAACAAAATCAGAATTTGCTGTGAGCAATGCATCTTGGGATCTGGACCAGATTCCGGAGATCGGGTGGAACTTGATTATCCGAGAAGAAAGTGAAATCTCTGAGTTTTCATCTCAGATGGGTGCGCAGGGAACGATTGTTGTCATTGAAAATCTGGATCGTGTGATCGATATCGACGACGAAAAGAAAGCCAAGAATAAATTTTATAGGATTGCAAGTAAAACGGAAAAACATTTGGCACTTACATTTCATCGATTTATTGAAGAAGATAATCTCATTCTGGAACTGAATGGCACTCTAATTAAGGCATGGAATCCATTCATTTTGGAGAATAGTGCAACTCAGGAACTGCCGGAAGAATCGATTTTCTCAGATGATGGCAGTGCAGAGGTGATTATTCAGCCTTATGTTCTGCCGCATAAAACGAAATTTGTATCTGATGATGACTATCAGGCAGCGGGCGGGTCCAAAGGATGGAACTATCACCAGGGCATCTATGTTTATAGAAACAGAAGACTTATTATTTGCGGGACATGGTTTGACTACATAAAGAAGGAACCAGCATACAATCTGGCCCGTATTAAGATTGACATTACACCGGCCAGCGATGAGGACTGGAAAATCGACATAAAGAAGTCAACAGCTTCTCTGCCCAGTTATGTCAGGGAATCAGTTGAAAGAGAGATTGACCTTTGTACTGAAACTTCTGCTCGTGTATACAATTCCCGTGGCAGTTACTCGAAGTCCAATGTCAGTGCTCCCAATTTGGATTATGTATGGGAGCAGCGAAAAAAGAATGGTCGATATTCTTTCCATATTAACAGAAAGCATTCTCTGCTGAATAATCTCAAGAAGCAGTTGGACGACCAGGGTAAATCGACCTTGTCAGCATATCTCACTCTGGTTGAGAATTTTGCACCGTTTATGCAGTCCGGAATGACAGATTCTCTGCAGAAAGGAAAAGTTAGTGCAGAGCCTGATAAGACCTCTTTGGAATATCAGGTACAAATTAAAGAATTGACAGATATGATTTCGATCTTCTTGTCGCAGGGATTTACTAAAGAAGAAACACAATCTACGTTGCTGGACATGGCTAATTATAGACATCTCCGAGAGGACATTATCAGGCTAGTGGAGGAAGCACAATGATTAATACGCCGAAAGACTTAAGTGATATTGAAGTCGGTTTATATAAGAGCGGATATGGGTTTTGTGAGAAGCTTGTAAAAGAAGAACATATAACTATTGCAGTAGCAGTCGAAAAGACCGCAGCGAAATTTGGCGGCTTAAATATGATTTCTGACATGGAATGTTTTAAGAAGTTCCTGCTCAGCGAAGTGACCGCCTACACAGAACCTTCTATTGGCGTGTGTGACCCAAATCTGGAAGATAAGACTTGGTGGGATGAGCTCAAACAAGATCCGAAATTTAAACCGGAATATTGGAGCCGTTACTATGACTATCTGCTGAAGAAACCCTCTTGGAGCATTACAGCAGTGGAAGATATCAATTCATCTACAGATGAGATTATGAATGCTTTGACTAATCCCAGAAAGGGCGTAGCTGGTGAACGAATGGGCATGGTGTTCGGCTATGTTCAATCTGGTAAAACGGCACATTATATCGGGATGATCAATAAGGCCTATGATGCGGGATATCGCATTGTGATTGTGCTGTCCGGTATTCATAACAGCCTTCGCAGCCAGACTCAGTCCCGTATTGATGAAGAAGTTTTGGGATATGAAACAAGCCTGGAAAGTATCGGGGATATGACCCGGGAGCGCAATGTGATCGGTGTTGGAGTAGGTCCTCACAACCAGGTTGAAACTGTTGTCCAGTCGATTACGACACGAGACGAAAAAGGCGATGTCAATAAAAAGACGGAAGGCGTATCTATGATGCCTCCGTTCATGATTGTTACAAAAAAGAATGCCTCTGTTCTGCGCAAGATTCTACGGTTTTTCCGTAAAAATCATTGTGCAGAGATTATAGGTGGAAAGAAGAAAATTCCAGCAAAATATCCCGCACTCATTATTGATGATGAGGCGGATCAGGCTTCTATCAATACGAAAGAAAGCTATGACGATCAAGGAAATGTTCTGGATGATTATAACCCTACGACTATCAATGGATTGATTCGAGAGTTGCTTGGTGTATTTGAATGCCGTTCCTATATCGGCTATACTGCTACACCTTTTGCGAATATTTTCATTCCTCCCCACATCGACGATGAAAAATACGGAACAGACCTTTTCCCCAGAGATTTTATATACAGATCTCCAAGAGCAGATCAGTATATTGGTGCAAGAGAGTTCTTTGGATTGGGCAGCAACGAGGATGTTCCTGCGATGCCGCTTTACCGGAAAATCGTGGATGGAGCATCCTATCTCGGTAAAGGTACCAAATCCGCTGATCCGGTCGGTGAACTTCCCAAGGAGCTTAAACTGGCCGTGAAATACTTCTTTCTGTCTACCGCACTTAGGAACTGCAGAGGACAAAGGAACAAACCCAATACGATGTTAATCCATATTGTCCGCTTCGTTGGCCAGCAAAATAAGGTTAAACAAAAAGTCCTGAAATATTTTAAAGAAGAGATTGAGAACCATATCCGTTATGGTGATTCCATCATTGAAAGTGAGCTTAAGTCGATTTGGGAAGAAGACTATGTTCCTACGACCGGAAAAATGAGGGTACAGTTCAGCAAATATATGTCTGGATGCGATGATGTCAGCTGGAACTGCATCTGGTCTGAAGCTAAACGCCTGATCGCTGACAAGGAAATCAGTGTATATAGTGTTAATGGTAAGAGTGATGATGTCCTTCTCTATAAGAACCATGAGGGAAAGCCATTCAATGTCATTGTCATTGGCGGCGACAAACTCTCCAGAGGCTTGACACTGGAAGGACTGACAGTAAGCTATTTCACTCGCAGTTCCAATACATACGATACGCTGATGCAAATGGGCCGATGGTTCGGTTTCCGTCCTGGCTACCTGGATGCCTGCAGATTATTTACCACGCCCACTCTTCATGCAAGCTTTTCTCATATTTCTATGGCTACCGAAGACCTTGCGGCGCAATTTGACTTTATGAACAGTGTAGTTCAGACTCCAAAGGACTTTGGTCTGCGTGTAGCATCTCATCCGACGTTGGAAATTACCAGTCGGAATAAGAGGAGAACTGGTCAGGAGTTTAAGCGGGATTTCAGCTGCAAGCTGAGCCAGACTCGTGTTTTTGATATTGATGGTGAGCAATACGACAGAAACTTTGAAGCTGTCGAAGACCTTCTGTATGCGATCAAGGGTTGCCGCATAACAGCAGAGCAATATCAGCAGATACTTGGAAGGAAAGCTCCCGGTGAGCATTTCTTCTATCAAAATGTGTCTGCCCATGATGTTGCCAACTTCTTTGAAAGTTATGAAACATCCAAAACTGCGACCAGAGCAAACAGCAAATATATGGCAGATTATATCCGTACCATGAATGCGGATGGAATCGGCGGCGTTAAATCATGGACGGTCTGTCTGATCAATGTCAGCGGTCATGGCAAAGCTTTTGATATTGCAGATCTCAGAGATGTAGGCGGAGGTATTTACAGAAAAGAAGGTTCTGGTGTAGATTCCTACGAGACTACCTGTTCCATCCACACGATGACATCTGCTGATCATGAGTATTTGGATTATAATAAGGACTCATATGACAAAGTCCAGGAGCTGAAGGAAAAGTATAAAAACGATCCTTCCAAAACAAAAATCAATGAAATAATACGGAGAGAAACAAGACCATTTTCAAATGGCCTGTTAATCCTGTACCCAATTGGAGATGCGGGGGACCTAACTGTTAATCAGGGAGATCATAAGCCTCCCTTTGGATTTGCGGCGGTATTCCCTGATCGAAAGGGAAAGGGTAACCTCAAATCTTATCGGATGAATGATATTGCATTGGAGAAAGACAGCGATGAGTTTTACGGCTGATATTTACAGCGGAATATTGTCCGACATATCTGCAGGGTCAAGCCAGACTTTCCCCTTTGCGATGCGTCTGGTGAAGTTTGACAATGGTATTATGATTGCGTTTGCAGTCAACATTGCTACAAGAATGCGCTCAGCGTTTTTATCTGTGACTTCAGAAGCTCCTAAGAGCAGATTTCCACACTGGAAAGGCGTTGAAATTGAAACAGCTACGCTGCCAGCGTATGGAATTGATACGCCTTTTGTCGGCCTCTCTCAACTGCCGAATAGCGCCAGTGACATTTTTGAAATTGTTGTTGAAGACCTGAGAAGCCAGCTGGAAGTAGCAGAGAACACCGAGGAGTCCTTATCTGTCATCATCAGAGTTCTAACAAAGTGGAAGGAGTTTTTTGCTGCTGATAAAGAGCTGCTGATGTCTGAAGAGCGTCAGCAGGGTCTTTATGGTGAGCTGCTGTTTTTAAGTGAGTGCTTGGATTCACAGGGATTGGAAGCAGTTCTGCACTGGGCTGGCAGTGAAGATGAAACCCATGATTTCTACTTTGGCCCTCATGCAGTTGAAGTGAAAACTACCTCTGCACAGGCTCCCTATTTTGCCTGTATCAGCAGTGAATACCAGCTGGATGATAGTGATATTCCGGGGAAATTGTTCCTGCGTTTCTATGCACTTCGCAGAAGTCACAGCGGGGGTGAAAAACTGCCGGAGCGAATTGCTGCCATCCGCGGCAGATTGTGTGAAGATGTATCAGTTTTGCAGAAGTTTGATGAAAAGTTAAAGGAGTACGGCTATTTTGATGAAGCTGCAGATAGTTATACCGTTGGCTACTATCAGCGAGATCTTTATTGCTTTGCAGTAGATAACGGTTTTCCTAAAATCACAAAAGAAGCAGTACCGCTGGGTGTTGCGGATCTTACATACCGAGTCAGCATCATGCTTTGTATGCCGTATGCCCAAGATATAAAATCCGTATTTAAAGTTTTGAAAGGAGGGGCCTAATGTGGTAAATGAGAAAATTCTTGAATTCTACGAAGAATTTCGAGATGAAGTTCTTGGGTATGCGAAAGAGAACGGCCCTATTTCTACAAATACGGCTTTCAAAACTTTGTTCCTGTCCTACCTAACGGAAGCGGGAGAAACTCTTGTTTCGGACTGTACGCTGGTGGACTTCAAAAAAGATGGCGAGAATATGAAACTGGACGGCTATGCGTTCAGTGAGTATTTCCATTCTCTTACCCTGCTTGTGAGTAAATATCAGGCTAAGCCGCAGCCGGAAAAGGTGAAGAAAACTGAAATCGACAGGCTTCTGAAAAAAGCTCTGAAGTTCTATAAGACTTGCGGCACTGACTCGTTTGAGGCTTTAGAGGAATCCAGTGATGGTTATCAAGCGTATGAGTTTATCAGAGCGCATAAAGAGGACATTGAAACAGTTAATATCATTTTACTGACCAATGATGAAACGATCCAATATATTCCGGAAGATACTCGTCATGGAAAGGTAACTATTCGCTTCGATGTTTGGGATATTGAACGACTGTATCAAAGTGTCCTTGGTGGTGCTGCTGTGGAACGCCAGCTTGTTGTAAAGCTGAAGAAAAAGTATGGTGCATCTTTGCCTCTAATTAAGGTCAGAGGCGATAATGAAATCTATGACTGCTATATTGGTGTCATCTCCGGTGAGCTTCTAGCACGGATCTACGAAGTTGAGGGGCAAGATCTGATTCAAAAGAATGTCCGTTCGTTTCTGCAGGCAACTGGTAAGGTCAACAAAGGAATCAAGGCATCGTTAGCCAGTGAACCGCAAATGTTTATGGCCTACAACAACGGTATTTCAACTGTTGCGGATAATATTGACATTGATGAAAGTCAGAGCAGCGGAGATGTTGTGACCATTACAGAAATCACCGGCTGGCAGATTGTGAATGGCGGTCAAACTACAGCATCGATTTACAATGCCTATAAGTCAAAATTCCCTCTGGATCAGGTGAATGTACAGATTAAGCTGTCTGTTATTAAGAAAAAAGACCAAGCGGAAGATATTATTCATAACATTTCCAAGTATGCAAACAGCCAAAATAAAATCAATATGTCTGACTTCAATGCCAATGATGCATACCATGTAAAGATGGAACGCCTATCCAGGGCAACACCAATCCCTGTTGTGAAGGGAAAATCGATAGACTATTGGTTCTATGAGAGAGCCAGAGGGCAGTATTTGGTTGAATTGAATCGGCAGCCAACCGCAGCAGCTAAAAAGGAATTTAAGAGCCGCTGCCCGAAGAATCGCTGCATTTCTAAAACTGTAGCGGCAAAATGTGTGATGTCCTATCAGGGCTATCCGTATATTGTCAGTAAAGGTCTGGAAACCAGTTTTGTCTATTTCTCGGATATGCTCTCCAAGGGTGAATTCCCTGAGCCATCTGAACAGAGCTACATTGACATGATTTCCAAGGTGATACTGTTCAATAGCTGTGATGAAATCATCAAGAATTTGAAATTTGGTGGTTTTAAAGCTCAGCAGGACTATTACACCGTGGCACTGATTGGGAAATATTATTCGGATTTAATCAACCCGCAGGAAATCTGGAATAACCAGACAATCAATGCGGAGACGGCAAGGGTCATAGAAGAATTGGCCTATTTTGTGTGGGAACATTTTCAGAATCCTACAGTTCCTGGCGTGAATATTGGACAGTGGTGCAAAAAGGAAGATTGCTGGGAGCTGCTTCAGAGCCGTTATGAAGCAAAAATGGAAAAGCGGGAGAATTGAGAAAAATGCCATATTCAGTAGTGGATCTGTTTGCAGGAGCTGGTGGATTGAGTTTGGGCTTCATGCAGACAGGAAAATATGATATAAAAGTTGCTTTTGAGAGGGAACCGCACATGCAGGCGACTTACCATCGCAACCATCCGAATGTCGAGCTGCAGGGAGATGTCTGCGGCGCAGATTATGCAGATATACAGAGGAGATACGGAACCATTGATGTTGTCATTGGTGGTCCTCCCTGCCAAGGGTTTTCAAATGCAAATCGGCAGAAGAACCATGCAATCAGCCAGAATAATATGCTGGTAAAGCAGTATATTCGAGCGATTAGAGAGCTGCAGCCCAAGGCGTTTGTCATGGAAAATGTCAGTATGCTTCGATCTGACGTTCACCGGTTCTATATGGAGGAAGCAGATCTGGACATTGTGGAGGAGTATCAGATCCCGAATAAAAACACGCCGCTGCATTTGCTGAACGCAGGATTTGTGTTTGATGGTGCATTGGAGATAGTCCAAAACTTGGATTTGCTCCAGCAGAGACTTTGGCCTGAAAAACACTATCGGCAACTGAATATCATCTACAAAGGTGAAAAAAACGCTGATAAGATGAAAAAATCCTTGGAAAAACACCGGAGCAAGCTTACCAAAATCGCTCAAACCTATATTGGAGACGATACAAACAGCTACATTGCGCAGAAATCCAGAGAAGCATTCCAAGCAGTCATGGATTATTTCGATGGCATTCTTGAAGTGGATAGGATTCACACCTTGATTGAGCCAGCTATTATGATTCAACGCATGCTAAGTAAAGCTAAGGAAATCTTTGATAACCACATCCATGTGGATTCATATGAATGTACAGAAAAAGACGGTCTCCTGGCAAATATTCGATCATTTGCAGTTTTTGATTATTTAAAAAGTATTCTGACATCTGGAGAAGATGGATATGTGATTAATAGTGGTGTTTTGTGTGCCGCAGATTTTGGAGCGCCCCAGAAAAGGGAACGCTTTGTCGTTATGGGAATTAAGAAAAGTATTTCCACTGTGGTATTTCTGCCTTCCAGAAAGATTAAAGACGGACATTATAAAACTGTTCACGATGCAATTTTTGATTTGGAAGATGTCACTCCTGTATATGATTTAGCAGACGATAAGGAAGGAATTCCGCTGAAGCATAAAGATCAGTTGAGTTCAGTGGCACAGCAACTGAGGGATTCGGATATTCTGAAGAACCACATTATTACTAAAACGACTGATGTAGCAATGGCAAGATTCAAAGCTCTGCATCAAGGAGAAAATTTTCATAGTTTAGAAGACTCGCTCAAAACCAATACCTATACCGATGTAAAACGGACTCAAAATACAATTTATTTGCGGTTGAACTATGATGAACCAAGCGGAACGGTGATTAATGTTCGAAAGTCCATGTGGATTCATCCTACTCTGGATCGGGCAATTAGTATCCGAGAAGCAGCCAGGCTGCAGACATTTCCTGATAGCTTTGTGTTTTGCGGCTCTAAAGATAAACAATACCAGCAGGTTGGAAATGCCGTACCTCCAATTATGGCAAAGGCGATTGCTAAACAGCTTGCGGCCACTTTAGGAAAAAAACTTCGTGAGGCAGAACAAGAAAATGGCTGATAATCATTCAAAAGAAGTTCGCAGCAAAAATATGTCACATATTCGGAGCACGAATTCAAAGCCGGAAGAGATTGTTAGGAAGTATCTGTTTTCTAAAGGATTTCGATATAGAAAAAATGTTCGGGCCTTGCCGGGGTGCCCTGATATTGTTTTGCCTAAGTATCATAGAGTGATTTTTGTAAATGGTTGCTTTTGGCACAAACACGACTGCGACCGGTTTGTGTGGCCATCTTCTAATATCGAATATTGGATACCCAAAATAAATCGAAATGTGGAACGTGACAAGGAGAACTACAGAAAGCTCATAGACATGGGCTGGAAAGTGCTGATTATTTGGGAATGCGAACTGAAAAAGAACGTGCGGGAAAAACGCCTAACAAAGCTTTGTAGCGAAATCACCTCTTGAAGGCATGTTAGGGGGTTGAGAAATATGGAAAATATTATTAGTTCGTTGCACGATGATGGTATAGAATATATTGAAGAAAGAGTTAGCGGGATGTCTTTGGTTGAACGTCAAATTTTCTTTGTCAACTGTATTAAAGTGATTGATAAATCATACTACGATTATATAATGACCAAAAGCGACCAGAGTGCAACATTATTCTTTGATATCTTAAAGTATGCCTATCCGGTGCTAATTAAATATCTATGGACAAAAGATTTTGAAACGCTTATCGCAACACCGTTAGCTCGTGCAGACTCAGATGAGATATATCAATGTAAAGTCTTTCTGTGTAGCTGTAAGATCGTAGGGCAAACCGAATACATACTTGACATGGAAAAATACGGATATGTATCCGTCAGCTCTAAGGATGACGTCTGCACAATCAAACATATCCAGAAGAATTGGTGGATTGAACATTTCGATTCAAGCTGGACGGATTTTTATGAAAATTTGGTATTTTCATTGATGGAGAGAGATGAGCGCATTACGACACTGCAAGCACAGTGGCCAACTATCCAGGAGGAGATGCGACCACTGTGCTTTGTCTGGCTGAAAGAATTTATGGGCTACGGCTCAACTATGAACATAGAAAATTATTTCAATGATGTTGCCTATTATGATAGCGTTCATAACACAGAGTGGGACTATTTCCCAGAGCAAAGTAAATTTAATGGAGTTGCTTACGTCAACTTTACTGATGCGATCATTGATTCATATGGTTATGCAGTAAAACACCTCCGTTTTGCTGAACTTCTACAATCATCCCATCCAGAACTACTTGCAGAAAATCTTTTCTATGATGTTAGAATGGAAGATGAAGCGCTTAGGTTAATTCGGGAAAATCGGGAGTGTTCTGAGCAGGATGCTTACGCAATATTATCGTGCATGTCATTGTCCTCTGACAATAGCGAGTTATACACGCGTGGACAAGTAAATTGTGCACCTCTAATTAAAATATCCAGGAATCAATATCTGCACTCAGTAGCTGGATCACTATTTCATCCATTCTCTTTTTTGCTGAGTTCACTGCAGCAGAAGTTTCCCAATGACTTTTCACGGAATGCTAACTCCAGAGAGGCGATATTTAGAAAGCAACTGTATGAAATAGTAGGCGATAGTTTTACTTGCATCAATCATAATATTGTTATCAAACACGGCAGTGAGGCTGTCACGGATATCGATGCGGTAGTGGTAGATAAAATTAACGGCGAGATAGCATTGTTTCAACTTAAATGGCAAAATCAAACTGTAGATTCTATTCGCTCATTGCATAGCAAGGCCCAGAATTATACTAAAGAAACAATGTACTGGGTTAAATCCGTTAAGCACTGGATTGAATGCACTTCTGAGGCTGAAATTGCTGAACATTTGGGAAATGGTATCAAAAGAAAAAATATTGATAAATCTAAAATTTTTCTCTTTGTCCTTGGACGGAACCATGGAAATTATCCAGGGGAAAAATTAACAAGTGAAAAAACTGTATGGGCACAATGGTTTCAGTTGCTTCAGTGCCGTTTAATTATGCCGAAGGATTTTACAATTGCAGATCTGTACAATATACTTCAGAAAAGTTCTCCATTTGATGCAAATGTAAAGCAAGGGCCGCAGGAGTACAGCATTGGTCCTTACAAAATTATAGTTGAAAGTACCGATGATGGGTATTGATCATATTATCCTTATCTGACCGTTATATGCCAGAAACCCAGTCCATGATTGATCTATGAACCGAGTATCTTGACAGATTGAGAGGGCTACCGTGTTTAACAGTAGCCCCTATTGTTTGTAGAAGGTGAAACTATTTATTAGTTTTGAACACTTCGCAGAATTTACCCTTGACAAATCTCTTCTCAAAAGAAGCTGCTCACCAAGGTTGCCAAGGAGAAAGGCTACACCAACCTTGTCCATTTTTTTGACGATGGGATTTCCGGCGTCACGATGGATCGCCCTGGGTTCCAGTCCATGCTCCAGGAGATCGAGAAGGGCAAGGCTGCGGCGGTGTTCGTCAAAGACCTCTCCCGCCTGGGGCGGAACTACATTGAGGTGGGCCGTCTGACCGAGGAATTTTTCCCGGAACACGATATCCGGCTGGTGGCGGTGTCTGACGCCATCGACACCGACGAGGGTGAGAACGAGCTGGCCCCGATCAAAAACCTGTTCAACGAGTGGTATGCCCGGGATATTTCCAAGAAGCGGCGCATCAGCAACAAGATCAAGGGGAACGCCGGTGAGCCGATGGGTCCACCGCCTTATGGGTACGAGAAGGACCCGGATAACCCCAAGCGGTGGATCATTGAAGAAACCGCCGCCGCCGTTGTGAGGCGGATATACCGCATGAGCCTGGACGGGATGGGTGTGGTGCAGATTGCCGACACCCTCAGTAAAGAGAACATCCTGACCCCGCGTTTTTACTGGCAGGCCAAGGGCGTCCAGAAGGCTGGAAAACCGTCTAAATATGGTCCCTGTCATTGGTGCGGTTCTACTGTTACCAAAATTTTGGGACAGCAGGAATATTGTGGTGATGTACTCAACTTCAAGACTTACTCCAAGTCCTACAAAAACAAGCGCCGCATTGAGAATGACCGGGAGAACTGGGCCATCTTCAAGGATGTGCATGAGCCGATCATTGACCGGGCCACCTGGGAGAAGATCCAGGAAAAGCGAGGGAAGATCCGCAAGCGCCGCACCCACGAGGGGGAGCGGAATATGTTCTCCGGCCTGCTGGTCTGCGCGGACTGTGGAAACAACCTCCACTTCCATTTCAACCAGGGCAACCCGGAGATCGAGTATTTCAACTGTTCCAACTACAAGGGCAACCGGGGGACGTGTCCTTCTACCCACTATATCCGGGCCGACTTTTTGGAGCAGGTGATGCTGGCCGAGATCAGGCGGCTAACTCGCTTTGTGTGCCGCTATGAGAAGGAGTTCGCCGCCATGATGATGGGCTTCACCCAGCAGGCGGCGGAGGACGAGCGCCGGGTGATCCAAAAGGAGCTGGACGCCGCCACCGCCCGCGACAGGGAGCTTGATTCCTTATTCGAGCGTATCTACGAGGACATGGTGGCGGGACGGCTGACGGAGGAACGGTTCGCCCGGATGTCTGCCAAGTACGAGGACGAGCAGAAGGAACTGCGGAGCAAGATCAAAGCCTTGCAGGAGGGCATTGAGCGCACCAGGAGCAAGGCTGTGACGGCGGATATTTTTATGTCGGCTGTCCGCAAGTACACGCGGGCCAAAAAGCTCACGCGGCGGATGCTGGATGAGTTGGTACAGTACATCGAAGTCCATCAGGCGGAAAAGATTGATGGGACATGGGTGCAGCGCCTCACCATTCACTACAACTGCATCGGAGCCATCACCATCCCTGAAGAACTGACCCTCCCCATGCCGGAGATCACCGTGAACACCCGCAAGGGCGTGTACGTCAGCTATCAGCCTGACACGAAAGTGGGGTAGGGGGCATGGCAGAACAGAAACGGGCGTGGCTCTATGGCCGGGTTGCCCATGATGATGGGATCACATTAGTAGCTCAAATGGATCTCCTGCGGCATTGGGCGGCAGAACATGGCTATGCCATTGTGGGTAAAACCGCCGAAACAGGTAGCGGCATCCGTCCAGACCGTCCCGGCTTTTCCGCAGTTATGCAGGCCGCCCGAGAAAAGCGGATGGACGCCCTGGTGGTGAGAAAGCTGGGGCGTCTGACCAGGAATCCCCTGGACGCCTGCGGGCTTATGGAAACACTGAAAGAATGTGGTGTTCACCTTATCTGCACCGGAGAAAATTTTATCCCCGGTCTGCTTGTTACTCGCTTTTGATATAAAAAAGGCGAGTGTTCTTACAGCATCTTTCAAATGCTATAAGAACACTCGCCATGGTGCCGGTGGTGGGACTCGAACCCACACGGGGTATTAGCCCGGCGGATTTTGAATCCGCTACGTCTACCAATTCCATCACACCGGCAGGTGCAAGGGAATCATACCACGTTTTGCCCGGGAACGCAAGGGTCAACCGCCTTCTTTTTCCGAATTTTCTTCTCCGTCCTCCAGATCCAGATCGGCTACAGTGAGGGCCATCAGGTCCTTTTTTTCCGGAGCTTCCATGGAAGCCACACGGTTGGCCTGGCAGGCTACCGCAGCCTCAAACACGTTGCGCACGTCCCGGGCGTTGCCGAAATTTTCGTCCCGGCGCTCATAGAGCACCTGGAATGCCTCGGCAGCCGCCTTGTCCGCCGCCTCGTCCAGCTCATAGCCGTTTTTTTCGCACATAGAACGGAAAATTTCCGCCAGCTGCCCGCCGTCGTAGTCCTCAAAGTAGAAATATTTATTGAAGCGGCTCTCCAGCCCTGGGTTGGCGTGGATGAAGTTCGCCATCAAATCTGTGTATCCCGCCACAATGACGATCAGGTCGTCCCGGTGATCCTCCATCCCCTTGAGCAGCACCTCAATGGCCTCCCGGCCGAAGTCATTGGCGTTGTCCTGGTTGGCCAGGGCGTACGCCTCGTCGATGAACAGCACCCCGCCCAGGGCCTTGTCGATGGCCTCCTGGGTCTTGAGGGCTGTCTGCCCCACAAAGCCCGCCACCAGCCCGGACCGGTCCACCTCCACCAGCTGTCCTTTGGACAGCACCCCCACGGTGTGGTAGATTTTGGACAGCAGCCGGGCCACCGTGGTTTTTCCGGTGCCGGGATTGCCCATAAACACCAGGTGCAGCGACATGGGGGGCACCGGCAGCCCCGCTTCCTGGCGCAGCTTGCGCACCTTGACCAGGTTGATGAGGCCCTTTACGTCCTCCTTCACCTTGGCAAGGCCGCACAGCCCGTCCAGTTCGACCAGCAGTTCCTCCAGGGAGGGCTCCTTTTTCACAGGGGGCTCCTCCTTTTCCGCCTCACCCCTGGGAGGGGCGGGGGAC
>OFGK01001080.1_pt1 | contig 16694 bp, 16 predicted proteins | sample 1521771 | NCBI WGS metagenome assembly OFGK01 (sample SAMEA3504088, study PRJEB24116) | mouse gut metagenome | biome: mouse gut; feature: mouse-associated habitat; material: faeces | place: Denmark | collected 2011 | reverse complement strand
AATTATTCTACTGCGTGCTATCCTCACTTTTGTCATCCATTGGGAAATTAAATTTGATACTTCTAATCCTATTTAAGTAAGGGTTCATTGTTTAAAACCTGTGAAATTATGAAAAAAGGGCTATTGTAAAATAATTTTTAAATACCAAATATTATGGATATTCTATCCCTATCTATATTGGGTATCATCTTTATTTTACAATAGTCCCTTTTATTATCATAAACTCAATCTGCAAAGCATAATCAAATTTATCTTATGCAATTTAATATCATTTCTCTATCCTATCATTTGATGATGTAATTTATGCACTATATCTAAAATTCTTTCTTTTGCCATTCCCTCTGGAGATTGTTTGATATAATTTAAAATTTCATTTTGTGTCACTTTATCTAGCAGTGCGAAATGCTGCATTGCTTCTTTATCCTGTGCTAATGACATAGAGAATCCAATTGGCATTGTTTCTTTTTCTTCTTTCAATTCTATTCCTCCTATAATGAATAACGAATTTATTATCATTATGAGGATTTTATTGAAAATCTATACAACAAGGCTTTTATTTTTTTATCTCTTCTCCTATTGCTGTTAATAGACTTTTTTCTTTATCTGTTGTGTCTTGTGCCACTTCCCATATCATAATTCCACCCAAATTTTCTATTGCATATCTAGTCTTTTTTTGTATCATATCTCTGCCATTATACCATATTTGTGATCCATTTATCATTGTACTATCCTTTTTATCTGCTTCTGTATCAACTGTTAAAATTTCCTGATAAGGAGTTCCAAAAGGTCTTCCATAAAATGGTACTCCAAGCACTACCTTTTCACTGGGCAGATTTCTTGTTTCCTTCCAATAAGTTGCACAATTTATTGCTAATTCATAAGAAGAATGTTGTCCTCCATTTCCTCCATCATATGCCATCACATGAATCCAATCAATCGCATTTAGTACCTCATCACTATATGCTGCTGTATTATGATAAACAACGCCCTCTTCACTCACTCCACCTAATACTGCTACTGTCAATAATTTTTTTTTTTCTTGTAATCGTTCTTTTAAAAGCAATATGAATTCTTTATATTGTTCTGATGTATTATTTACTCTTGGATATTCCCAATCCAGATCAATTCCGTCAAATTGATATTCCTCACATAATTCCATGATAGAATCAACTAATTTTTTCCTCTTTTCTTCTGTTTCTGTCGCCTGTTTAAAAACATCTTCTAATAAAATACCATTATAGCTCCAGCCTCCAACTGCTAACATCACTTTTCTATTGTTTTGATGAGCAGTTTCTATTATATTTTTTGCTATTTCTGGATTTTCTAAAGGTTGTAAGCTGCCATCGCTATTAGGAATAGCAAAAGCATAAATGATATGGGTGATTATATCATATTGTATTTTAGAAAGTTCTTTTGGTTTCCATGAAGGATAATATGCTATCACTTTAAACTCTTCTTTCAAAACAGGTTCTTCCTGTTTTGTTTCTTCTTCGTGTTTTATTTCTCCTTCCGTTTGTATTTCCCTTTCTGTCTGTATTTCCTTTTCTGTCTGTATTTCTTTTTCTGTTTGTATTTCTTTTTTCGTTTCTGTCTGAGATTCTTGTTCTATTATCTGCGTTTGTGTTTCTATTGGTTCTGTTTCCTGACTTAAGAATAATCTATTCGTTTCTAATGTTTCTTTACTCCATTCTAATGTTTCTTCTATAGTTTCTGCTTCTATGTGTTTTGAATTTGTATTAATTTTTGAATATCCTGCTCCAAATCCAATGATAAGACCTAATATAAAAACGACAATTCCAATTATATAATTCTTTTTTTTCAAATAGTTCATCCTTTCTTCTTTTATCTCTTTTTTTTTAATTTTTTATCGTTAGTTTTCCTTCTCCCTCCTTTTTTTGTTTCTATTTTACTATATTTTAATCTGATAATATACTAGAAATAATATCCAACCAAAAGTTCAAGCGAAAGTTGGATAAAATATAGCATTTTAGCACTCAATAAATTAAGAATTATATATTTGTTTCTACAAAATGAACATTGGAATTATTCCAGTATTTTTTATAAACTCTATCTTTGTGTTCGTCAAGATTTAGTTGATACATACGAAAGGTAACTAATATATCTTTAGGTTGCCATTGTTCTTTATATGAATATTGGTACTTCATTCCTAACTTTTTCATTACTTCACCGCTTCGTGGATTATTAATATCATGTGTAGCCGTAATATATGGAATTTCATCTTTTTTTAATTGATCAATAACCGCTCTGCTTGCTTCTGTAATAATTCCTTGATGCCAAAACTCTTTGCATAATCCATAGCCCAAATCATAACTATCTTCTGTACTGACATTGACATATCCAATAGGGAAATTGTCTTTTTTTAAGCAAACTGCGTAGTTGTATGCAATTTTCTGATTGTATTTGCTTACAAATTGATTTTCATAAAACATCTTTGCCTCTTCTATTGTTTTTAAAGGAAACCAAGGCAAGAATGTATTAACTTCTTTATCACTGTAAATTTTATAAAGAGCTTTTAAATCGTTTTCAATAAATTTTCTTAAAATAAGCCTTTTTGTTTCAAGTGTTGGTGTATTCATTTTTTCTCCTAAAATCTCAATAAATTTCAATTCATACAAAACCTGATTGTTATTTATAGTATCTGAATAGATAAAAAAAGTCTTATTATCTATCCATATACTCTTTCTGTTCTATTTTCGATAATCATCTCTAATAAATGGTTTATCGATTTTTGTGTTAGTTAAAATACTGTATTTTTGGGGATGTCGATATGCATTTCCGTGTACTTCATTTCCTCGATAATTGCGAAGTTGCTCTAAATCAATTTCAGCAATATAAACGCCTTCCGCTCCATCTGCTTGTAAAATGCAAGTATCTCGAGAATTCTCACATTCAGGAAGATAAACCACACCATCAAAAACACTCGAACCACCATTACAATCGGGTACTGTTTCGGGATAGTTACAAGTAGCAATCGCTGTCATATTTTCAAAAGCCCTGCCACGAAGTTGTGATAAACGATTAATTTCCATTGGGCAAGCATTAGGAACAAGAATAAGTTCTGCACCTTTAAGCATTAAAATTCTTGCGCTTTCAGGAAATTCTCTGTCATAGCAGATCATAGCTCCAACTTTAACCTCACCACATGATGTATCAAGTGTAGTCACATAAAACTCTTCACCCGGCGTTAAGTTCTGTTCCACGCTAAAATCACAGGTATGTACTTTCGCATAGATAAATTTCTGTTTTCCGAATCTGTCAAAAAGAATAAATGAGTTTCGAGGGGCATTTTCATATTTTTCAAGCAGAGTTATACCAATAGCGATATTGAGTTCTTTTGCAAGGTTGCCAAATGCATTAACAAAATCACTATTAACAGGAATTGCTTCTGCTTTCCATTCGTTGACAGGTCGATCATAAATGTTATATCCATTACTCCACATTTCAGGAAACAGTACAATATCAGCATCGCTTTCTTTAGCTTTCTTACAATATTGAATTCCTTTTTCAAGATTTTCCTTAAGCGTTTTACAAGGAGAAATCTGTAATAAAGCAATTTTCAGTAGATTCATTATAATACCTCCAAATAATTATCATTTTAAATCGTAATTTATCATGAGAATATGAACACACTTCATTAACAACTTATGATAAAAATATTAGGCATTGCAAATATAACCTTTACAGTGCCTAATATTTTTTATGAAAATTAATTAATTATTCTTTTATTGTTTCAATTCACGCTCGATAATTTCACCAAATATGGCAGCATATGATTGTGAGGATTGACCCTATATCAGTGGAAAATATACTGTTCTCTTTGCTACTGCAAGATACTGTTTTTGCTATTTTATATTAAATTTTTCCATTCCTCTTCTAATTCCTTTTGTTGTTCTTTATCTAGAAGTTCTGACAATTTTCTATAAACACTTTTGCACTCCTGCAAAATCTCTTTTTTTTCCATTTCGCTTTTTTCTTTCTCTATTACCTCAATTTCTACTCCATGGTTTTTATAATATAATTCTAAATAAGAATAACCTACACTAGCTAATCTATCTTTATATGTAATATAAATCTTAGAAATGCTTTCACTTTCTACCAGTTTATTTAACTCCATAAGCCCTTTTCTTTTCTCTTCTGCTCCAGAAGCGATATCAGTAATCACACGAATGGTATTTTTTTTAGTATCTATCTTTCCTATCAAATATCCCACTTGCCTATCTAGCTCTTCTTTCTGAGAATAATCATATACTCTCGCATAAACTGCTATACTCTGTGTTTCTTTTGATTTACTATCTCTATTCAATAATCTATCCACTTCTGATTGTGGTATCATTCTTCTATTACTTGGGCTTCTTTCTACCTTTATTTTCCCTTCTTTATCCCAATTCTGTATTGTTTTTACTGTAACATTTAATATTTTCGCCACTTCATTTGGTTTATATAGTCTTTCCATTATTAATTCCTTCTCCTATTTTAATCTTAGTTTACTTTTTTATACTCCCTAAAATCCTTTTTCTATAAAATACTTCCTTTCTACTATTTCCATAACTTTCCCCCTTTTAACTAAAGATTTTCTCTTATTATAAAACAATCTCATTTTAAATTCAATGAAAAAAGTCTAAAAAATTTTTATATTATATTTATTTTTAGAAAAATATTATCATTATTTTATAATATTTCTTCATTTTTTTATATTCAAGCTTACAAATCAAAATATATTGTACTGATTTAAAAAAATATCAAATACTTATCTAAACATATTATATCTCTTGTTTTATAAAAATAAAAAAGAATTACGTTATTTTTTACCTTAAATCGTAATTCTTTTCTGTTTTATACCAATATAGAAATATCTAATTTTGTTAAAATATACTTCTTGATTTCTTCTTTGGTCTTTTCTAAGGCAATAGACAACTCAGAAAATAAATTATCCTCTGCTATCTTAAGATACATTTCATCTATCACCGACATTTTCTTTCCCTTAGATACTCTTTGTTGTTGGTGTGAATAAATAGTTTTTATTATTTTTAACCATTCTCTATTATCGCATTTTAGCAAACATTCCTTATAACTTTTTTCTCTCAATTTATCATTCATTATCTCTAATTCCTCTACCTCTAAGATATGATTCATAAAAAAAGAGCCTCTTCTTTAGTGACTATCTTTCTCATAAATTTGTCTGTGATACAAATTAACACAAAAACCCCCACAAACAGCATAACCACGCCATTTGCAGGGGTACTAATTCCTATCACTGTTATTTAATTTTCCAAATTTCTACTATCCACTACGATAAATAGAGATAAATTTACTGTCCCATCTGTTTTGCAACTTCAGCAGCAAAGTCTTCTTCTTTCTTTTCGATTCCTTCGCCTGTTTCAAAACGTACAAAACCTTTTACTGTAATCTTTGCATTATTAGCCTTTGCAACTTCCTCTACATATTTTCCAACTGTCTGTTTTCCATCTTCTGCTTTTATATAAACTTGATCTAACAGACAAATTTCTTTTAATTCTTTATTGATACGTCCCATCACCATACCGTCGATAATATTATCTTTTGCATCTGGTTTCTCATTCTTAGCTTGTACTGTTAAAATTTCTCTTTCTTTTTCAATATAACTCTGATCTACTTCTGATCTATTTGTATAAACAGGTTTAATTGCTGCACCCTGCATCGCTACATTCTTAGCCATTTCTTTAATAGAATCATTTACCACATCAGCCTCTAAATCCACTAATACACCAATCTTACCGCCAGCGTGAATATAAGACATCACAAAACCATTCTCTTCTGTCACCTGTTTAAATCTTCTGATATTCATATTTTCGCCGATAATCGCGATTTGAGAAGCTAATGCATCTTTTACTGTAAGAGTATTATCTAATACCCATTTCTCTTCTAAAAATTCTTCTATGGTATTAACAGAAGTATTGATTGCTTGTTCTGCTACATCTTTTACAAAAGTTTGGAATTTTTCATTCTTAGCCACGAAATCAGTTTCTGCATTGACTTCCACTATAACGGCTTTCTTTCCATCATCCTTTACTAAAGTTGTACAGATACCTTCTGCTGCAATACGTCCAGCCTTCTTTCCTGCCTTTAAAAGTCCTTTTTCTCTTAAATGATCAACAGCTGCATCCATATTTCCATCTGTTTCTACAAGCGCATTTTTACAATCTACCATACCTGCACCTGTCATTTCACGTAATTCTTTTACCATTGCTGCTGTAATAGCCATTTTTATATCTCCTTCCAAATATGATTATTCTTCTGTCACTTCTTCTGCTGTTTGTGCAAATTCTTCTTCGATATCATTTGTGATAACACCTTGATTTGCTTCAATGACCGCATCTGCCATTTTAGATACAATTAATTTCACAGCTCTGATCGCATCATCATTACCTGGAATCACATAATCTAATTCTTCTGGATCACAATTTGTATCTGCTATACCGATCAAAGGAATTCCTAAAGTATGAGCTTCTTGAATACAGATTCTTTCTTTTTTTGGATCAACCACAAAAATCGCATTTGGAAGTTCTTTCATTTCCTTAATTCCGCCGAGATTTTTTTCTAATTTTTCCCATTCTTTCTTTAATTCTATAACTTCCTTCTTAGGAAGAACATCAAAAGTTCCATCTTCAGACATCGTTTCGATTTCTTTTAATCTAGAAATTCTGCTCTTAATCGTCTTAAAATTAGTGAGCATTCCACCTAACCATCTCTCATTTACATAATACATATTGCAGCGCTCTGCTTCAGATTTAATCGCATCTTGAGCTTGCTTTTTCGTTCCAACAAAAAGAATCGTACCACCTTCTGAAGCGATATCAGAGATAGCCTTATAAGCTTCATCTACTTTCCCTACAGACTTCTGCAGATCAATAATATAAATACCGTTTCTTTCTGTATAAATATAAGGAGCCATTTTAGGGTTCCATCTTCTTGTTTGGTGTCCGAAATGTACACCTGCTTCTAATAACTGTTTCATTGAAATTACGCTCATTTTAATACCTCCATTTGGTTATTGCTTCCATATACATCCACTCTAAGAACCCAAGCGTCAGGCACCTTCTTAGAAATCCGCATATGTGCTTTGTTGCGCGGTCTTACCGCAATTTACCACATGAAATTATATCATATGTATCCTCTATTTGTAAAGAACTTTCTTCACTTTTTTATAGTTTAAATTGTTCTACCTGCATTTTCAAATGAGCTGCCTGTTTTGCTAATGTTTCTGATGTCATAGCGCTCTGTTCAGAAATCACAGAATTTGATTGTAAAACATCAGAAACCTTCTCTATTCCTGTCACAACATCTCTTACTGCCTCTGCCTGTTTATTAGAAGCTGTCATAATCTCATTAATTACCTCTCTAGTGATATCACTAGACTTCACAATTTCTTCTAATGATAGTGCTGCTTCTTTTACACTCTCTGTTCCATATGCAGTCGCTGCCATACATTTATCTAACAATTTTATTGTATCCCGTGTTGCTTCTCTACTCTGTTCTGCTAACTTTCCTATTTCAAGAGCGACCACAGAAAACCCTTTTCCTGCTGTCCCCGCTCTGGCTGCTTCTATTGAAGCATTTAATGCTAGCAAATTTGTCTGTGAAGAGATGTTCTCGATCACCTGCACGATTTCATGTATTTGATTCGTACAAATTTCCATCTCCTGCATAGCCTTTACAACCTGATCCATTTTTTCATCGCCACTTTTTGCAGTCATTACAGCGACTTCTGACAATTCGTTCCCTCTCACTGCATTTTGAGCATTTTTATTCACTCGTTCAGAAATTCCATTTACAGTATTCAAGACTTGTTCTATCACATTCGCTTCATTCGCAGAGCCATCCGCAAGACTCTGTGCTCCATCTGAAATTTGCTGTGCTCCATTAGAAACTTCAATCGCTGAATATTTAATGCTTCCAATCACTCCTGAAAATCTATCCAACAAAAAATAGAGAGCCTCTTTAATACGTGAAAATTCCCCTTGATAATCTTTTTTTAATTCCACATTTAAATTTCCATTACTCATAGAAATCAAAATCTGTGCTACCTCTTCAATATAACCTTGATAATTACTCAACTCTTTCACTATCTCCAAAAAAGCATTTCCTAATGAAGCTACTTCTGAAATATCTTTTTCTTGTATTTCTATATTGAAATTTCCAGATGCAATCTGATTTGCTATTTCTGTTGCCATCTGAATTTCTTTGCCTACTTTCTTCGTAATACACCATAAAATAAATATCAATAGCCCCATACTTCCACTCAAAACTAAAACAATTATAATCTGTTTCAAATGTGAATTTGCCATAGCCTCTTTATAAGATAGCTGTCCTAATAAATAAAAATTAGAAGCATTATCAATAGATATAATATATCCATAATATGCCTTTCCATCCAATTTAAAATCCACTTTTCCTGTTCTACCTGATTTTATATATTCCTTTACTCGATCGGAATAATTTATATCTATAAAATCAGAACCAATGAATTCAGAATTTAAATCAAATAAAATCTTCCCATTTTCAATTAAAACAAGAGAATATCCCTCATCTGAAAATTGTATGATATCCTCTAACTCTCTATTCCAATCTATTCCTTCTATCTGAACTTCCTGAAAAGAATTCTCCTTTAAAATATTATTTACTTTTTCTGCACTCCATTCAGAAATTATCTCTATTCGATCATCATTATCCTTTTGTGCTAAAACTGTCATCATATATATCATCACTAATGCCGCAAAAATAAATACTATTATAATAGGTATCATAGTATACCCAAATACATAGCCCTTTAAACTCTTCCGTTTACCTTTCATCTGAGCAGCCTCCCGAATCCTGTTATTTATTCTCATTCTACCACAGCTTACCTATCACGTCAATTACCTTACTATAACCTCTTTTTCCTATTTTATTACTAATCTCATCTTTATCAACTTTGCTACGAAAATAGATTTTTATTTTCATAATAGGCTGTGATAACCTTTCATGATTTGTTGATAATAGTATAATTGTATGTATAGATATATATTTATTTAGGAATATAAGCCTTTTTTTATTTTTGATAAGTTCATATTATGAATATGGATGCTGTGAATTACCTATTATCTAAAATCAATGAACTTCGTTCTTTTTAAACTTCACAAGCTACTATATCCACAGATGTTAATATGCGTTGTTTATGTTATACAACGGTTATAATATATCATACTTATATAGATATCACCATAAAAATTCAATTACTTCAAATTTTCACAATTCCTAATTCATATTCATAATCTGACCTTTCCTCCTATTTTTATAGATCATGTTTTCTCATATCCATTCAGAATAGCAAATAAAGTTATCATCTATCTGTTATTGAAAATATTTCTATAGTAGAATATTCAACAAACTAGCGCAGGGAAGAACCTATTCCAAAAGAAGCCCCTTGGAAGACGTTGGTACTTAATGAGCAGTTCCGTTAGGGGCTGCGAATTTAGTACCGCGTAGTCTTACATGGAGCGAAAGCGCGGCTTCGTTGGAATAGGTTCTTTCCTGTGCGAACCTTTGATTAAAGTGTTTTTTTGCTTTTTGTATGGTTTTTTAGGTTGTGTTTATGGTGTGAATATTATTAATTTAGGTAATGAGTAATAAAAGGGGTTTGTGGGAGGAAGAAAAGGTGGAAGAATCGCTTATTAAAAGAGTATTACCTCATAGTATAGAAGCGGAACAATCTGTAATAGGTTCTATGTTAATGGATAAAGAGGCTATTTTGGCGGCTTCGGAAATATTGACAGCAGAGGATTTTTATGGGCGTCAATATGGGTTGATGTTTGAGGCGATGGTGGAATTATATAATGAAGGAGAACCTGTTGATTTCATCACTTTAAAAAATCGACTGCAAGAAAAAGATGCTCCTCCAGAAATTTTTGGTGTTGAGTTTATGAGCAATATTATCAATATAGTGCCTACTTCTGCAAATATAAAACATTATGCTAATATTGTGAGTGAAAAGTCTACGCTCAGAAAGTTGATTAAAATAAATGAAGAGATTGAGAATATATGTTATTTGGGAAAGGATAAATTAGAAAATATTTTAGAGGAAACAGAGAAAAAAGTTTTTCATCTGATTCAAAATCGCAGTGAGGGAGATTTTGTTCCGATTAAAGATGTAGTCATTAGAGCATTAGAGAGAATTGAGAAGGCGGCAAAAACAAAAGGAAGTGTGACGGGAATCTCGACAGGGTTTTATGACTTAGATTATAAGACATCTGGATTACAGCCTTCAGATTTTATTTTAATTGGAGCTAGACCTGCGATGGGAAAAACAGCATTAGTATTGAATTTAGCGGATAATATTGCAATAAAAAATAATATTACCACTGCTATTTTTAGTTTGGAGATGTCAAAAGAACAGTTAATTAATCGTATGTTTTCTATGGAATCTAGGGTAGATGCACAGAATATTCGTTCAGGAGAACTTTCAGATAGTGATTGGGAACGATTGATAGAGAGTGCAGGGATTATAGGAAAGTCTAATCTTATTATTGATGATACGCCCGGGATTAATATGGCAGAGCTTAGATCAAAGTGTAGAAGATATAAATTAGAACATAATTTAGGGTTGATTATTATAGATTATTTACAGTTGATGTCTGGAAATGGGAGATCAGATAATAGACAACAGGAAATCTCTGAGATTTCTCGTTCTTTAAAAGCTTTAGCGAGGGAAATTAATATACCAGTTATTGCGATATCACAGGTGAATAGGGCTTGCGAATCCAGACCAGATAAAAGACCGATTATGTCAGATTTAAGAGAATCGGGATCTATTGAGCAAGATGCAGATATGGTGATGTTTCTTTATCGAGATGATTATTATAATAAAGATTCAGAGAATAAAGGGATTGCAGAATTAATTATTGCAAAACAGAGGAATGGTCCAATCGGTACAGTGAATCTATTATGGCTTCCAAACCTGACTAGATTTGTAAATTTAGAAAGATAATAAAAAAATTTTATTATAGTAGTTTTTATCTAAAAACCAGTAAGAATACTCCTACTTCTATAAGTGGGAGAGGAATTACGTTTCTGAGTATGGTCTTGTTACAATTACTATGCTATAATGGAAAAAATTAGGAAATAGATAAAAACTCAAAGAAAGTGAGGTGGAACATCCTATGTTAAAGGCATACCAATACAGAATATATCCCAATCAGGAGCAAAAAGAACTCCTAGAAAAGACCTTTGGTTGTTGTCGATTTGTCTATAATTTTTGTAGAGCAGAACAAAAGAAAGAAGAAGATAGGTGGACAAAAGTGAAAGAAATGCAACAACAAGGGTATCCACTTCAAGATTATAAATCGAAATTCTTTCATAAATTCGACCATGTAAATGCGATAAAAGAATGAAAACAACATTATGCTTTTTTAAAAGAAGTAGACAGCATCGCGCTACAATCCAGTATAGAAAACTTAGCAAGTGCATACGACAAGTACTACAAAAAACAGGGAGGCAAGCCTCGATTTAAAAGTAAAAAGAGAAATGATGTGACAAGCTATACAACGAAATGTGTCAATCAAAATATAGAAGTGATGGGTAACGCAATCAAACTCCCAAAACTAAAAAAGGTGAAAGCAAAGATACATCGTTCCTTTTGTGGAAAAATAAAAAAAGCTACCCTATCGAAAACACGAACAAACAAATATTATGTTTCACTAACAGTAGAAACGAATGATGTTATGCCTTTAGAAAAAACAAATCAGAAGGTAGGAGTAGATTTAGGATTAGTAGATTTTGTCATATTATCTACGGGTGAAAGGATACCGAATCAACGTTTCTTAGAAAAGCAACACAAAAAATTAGAAAAAGCTCAACAAGAATTATCGAGAAAAACAATCGGTAGTTCCAACTTTATCAAAGTGAAAAGAAAGATTGCAAAAATACATGAGAAAATCGCTCATCAAAGGAAAGATTATATTCATAAAATTACGGATTATTTGGTGAAAGCATATGACACTATCTGCATGGAAGATTTAGCGGTATCGGAAATGAAAGAAACGGATAGCGCGAAAAGGAATTTGCGTGTATCGGATGTAGGATGGTATGAGTTAAAAAGAGAACTGGAATATAAGTGCAAATGGTATGGAAAAAGATTGAGCGTCATAGATAGGTACTATCCAAGTAGTCAGATATGCGCAAGGTGTGGACATCGAGAAGGAAAGAAAGAGGAAAGGATAAGAAGTTGGATATGTCCGAGATGTCAAACGAAGTTAGATCGAGATATCAATGCAAGTAGAAACATATTGAAAGAAGGACTAAGAATATTAGAAATATAGAAAAGAAAGTCAGTAGGGAGGGATAGCCCCAAAGACAAAAAAATGCTTTGAGATCATATCAATAAGAAGCCCCTACTTCCACAAGTAGAGGAGTATATCACATAAAACAGGATATAGAGTGAATATGAATATTTTTATAATGCTTTTTATTACAGTATTGACTTTTATAATAGGTATGATGTTGATTAAAATAGGGTTAAAGATTTATCGCTTTTTTCAAATGAAAGAGTTAGATAAGTATTGGGGAAATAAGGAATATATTTTAGAAGGAGGAGAGAAAAAGGCTTTGGTGTTATATCAACCTTCTAAACATAATACAGCAGATAAATTAAATCGTTTATTAGCAGAAACACTTCAGAAACAGGGATATGAGGTCACAGTGAATTATTTATGTCGGGGAGAGAGATATATTTTAGAAGAGTATGAAGTGATCAGTTTAGGGAGTCCTGTTTATATGGGAAAGATAAGTTCATTGGTGATGGAATATTTAGAAAAAAAAAGACCAGTCAGAAAAAAGTTAATATTTTTCATTACGGGAATGTTTCCTTATAGAGAGAAGGAGTTTAAAGAGATAGTAGAAAAAGCAGAAGAGGGAAATGAGATATTTTGCATTAAGGGGATGGTAAATGAAACAGAGGAGATAGAGGAAATGATAAGAGGGATTTTCACTTAAAAACCAGTAAGAATACTTCTACTTTTATAAGTAGGAGAGTATATCACAAAAATGATAGTTGATATAGAGAGAAAGAAATGATAAAATAAAGAAAATGAATGGAATAGGATCGACAATACTCAGATTATTTAGATTGGAAGGGTGAGAGATGACGAAGAAGATAATAGAATCTGTTATTATTACAATTATTATAATTTGTATTATGTTTCTCTATTTTAGTATTTATATGATAGTTCCTATTCCCGATATCATAAAAATTATCATAGGAATTATAATTTTTGCATTAATAGGAGTTGCTATCTATGTTTTAGTAGAAAGAATAAAAGAGATAAGGAGGAGAGAATACGATGATCTTAGTAAATACTGATTATATTACAGGTAAGACATTAGAAATGTTAGGATTAGTTAAGGGAAGCACAATTCAGTCTAAAAATATTGGAAAGGATATTACGCAAGGGTTTAAAACATTAGTAGGAGGGGAACTAAAAGCCTATAATGAGATGATGAATGAGGCGAGAGCGCTTGCAACAAAAAGAATGGTAGAAGAAGCAGAAAAATTAGGAGCAGATGCGGTGGTAAATATTCGATATGCTTCTTCAGCAATTATGCAGGGGGCAGCAGAAGTTATCGCATATGGAACAGCAGTGAAATTTGTTTAAAAAACATAATTAATATAAAATATAGAAATAGGAGGGAATAAAATGAGAATTGGAGCATTAGAAGCAGGTGGAACAAAAATGGTATGTGCAGTAGGAGATGAAAATGGAAATATTTTGGAAAGGATTTCTATTCCTACCGAAACACCTGCAATTACAATGCCAAAAATAATTGATTATTTTAAAGAAAGAAATATTGAGGCACTGGGAATAGGAACATTTGGACCAGTAGATTTGGATAAAAAATCTCCTACTTATGGATATATTACAGTGACACCAAAATTAGCTTGGGCACATTATGATCTATATGGAACATTAAAAGAAGCATTACAAGTTCCTGTCGGGTTAGATACAGATGTAAATGCTTCTGCATTAGGAGAAGCTACATGGGGAATAACGAAAGGGTTGGATAATAGTATTTACATAACCATAGGAACAGGTGTTGGTATTGGTGTTTATGTAGATGGAAAACTTTTACATGGTATGTTGCACCCAGAAGGTGGACATATTTTATTGGCGAAACATCCAGATGATAATTATAAAGGTCGCTGTCCATTCCACCCAAATTGTATGGAAAGTCTTGCGGCTGGTCCGGCAGTAGAAGAGCGTTGGGGAAAGAAAGGCTATGAACTCGCAGACAGAGAGGAAGTCTGGGAATTAGAATCATATTATATCGCACAAGCTCTGGTAAATTATACCTTGATGTTATCTCCTAGAAGAATTATATTAGGTGGAGGTTTAATGCATCAGGAACAATTATTTCCATTAGTGAGAAAGAAATTTCAAGAATTGCTAAATGGTTATTTAAAAACAAAAGAATTAGAAGATTTGGAAACATTTATTGTACCTCCTAGTTTAAATGATAATCAAGGAATTATGGGGTGTATTAAATTAGCATTAAATGAAATTGAAAAATAGATAGAATTTTCCATTCATAAAAAAATAAAGTTTAAGACAAGGAACTATTTCAATGAAGTTATGCTATCGTTTTATTTTTTATAGATAAAAGTAAATTTGAAAAAGAAGATAATATAGTGAAGACAGTTATAGTGGATAGATGTTATAGATTTTAAAGAGAGCTAGATGTTCTAAAAGTTCATCTAGCTCTTATCTTCAAGATATAAAAATAGTTTATATATAATTTAGAAGTAATTTTATCTGTTCATATGCTTTCGTATCTTCTAATTCAGCAGAATCAATTAATTTACCTAATTTTTCTCTAATAGAGCGATCTCCAAAATTTCGTAACATTTTTTCCATGTCATTCCAATCGCCAATTAAGGTCATCATTTCTTTTGCAATATTACTGACACTGTTAAAATATTTTTCTATTTTCTGACATATATGCTTTTCTGTTTCCCCATATTTTTCAGATAATTCCTTAAAATATTTCGCACCCCATTTTCTTCCATCGCTGATGCATACCATAGCGTCATTTTGAACCGAAAATTTTGAAAAAAGACAATCAAAGCTGGTATTATTTTCAAACCATTTATCATTTAACAACATATATTTCCATGCATCATATGCTTTTATTCCTTTCGCATATGTATGTTCATCTCTTGCAAGCATAATACTTATTGCCCTTTCCACTATTTTTTTATCGTTATAAGAAGTATTTGTTTTATCACCAATACACATAATAGCTTGTGTATCTGAATTTTCCCACCAATTATTACAACGAAAATATCCATTATCCATGAAACTGATGGCAGAAGAAAATTCAGAATCATTTTGAAAGAAATTCCAACCCACAACAATATCTCCATTAGCTTCATATCCAGCAATAATACATGGTTCTGGAGGACCAATAATTCCTAATGCAATAACGGGATACCCCTTTGTAATATTTGATTTTATATAAGCAATAAAATCTTCTTTTTTTGTGTTATCTTTTCTCACAAGAGAAGTAAATTCTCGTCCTAATGCTTTCGCACCATACTGATATATATCATTAGAATCTGTTAAAGTATGATATATATCGATATTACTTAAATCCCATATTTCTTGATTCCACACTAAACGAAAAGCAGCTCCAGTTGCCGCCATAATATAAGCATAAGAAATATCATCTCCCAAGTATTCAGATACTGCTTTCACACAGATTGGAAACATTGTACTACTTTCATACGCTCCCCACTCAACTTTTGGAATATTATATAATATTGTATTTTTATTTTCTTGATTCATAATTAGCTCATCGCTCCTTTTTTCTTTATTAATAAGTTGATCCAATTCAAACGCACCAGTAACAAGCTGCATTCTTCCAATTAATCGAAACTTACTAGGTAACATACCAAATAATTTCTGAAAGGCTCTTGTATACGATTCATGATTAGAAAATCCACTTTCTAAAGCAATATCAACTATTTTTTTATTTGAATGTAATAGTTTAAAAGAAGATATGATAAGACGTCTTTTTTTATAATATTGCATAATAGATATATTTACATTTTTTAAAAATAGTTCCCGAAGATAAATTTCTGAAAAACCAAAACTTTTTGACATTTCTTTAATATTAAAGTCTTCTAAGTGATTATCCACATAACTAATCAATGCATGTGCTATAGTTGAATAACTCATATAGTTCCTTTCTTCATCGCGATGTAATATAAGTATATCAGTTTTTTGAGTAATTACTTGACTTTTTTATGGTTTATTTCATAGAAATTAAATAATATACATTTATTATGATTTGATTTAGAAGGAAACTACAAGATAATATTCAAAAAATTTTCTGGTAAAAATGTAAGTTAGAATCTATGTTTAGGTCTAAATCCAGTAATTTAACTAAATAATATTATAGACTAAACAGTAATCTTAGAGAAAAATGTAAAGAGAATCTTGTGATAAGAAGAAAGATAGGTTATACTATAAAAAAGGGGTTACAAAGGAGGAGAGAGAGGATGAAAAATCAAGAATATCGAGATAGTGTCTTTCGCACTATTTTTAATAATAAACAAAGAGCGTTAGAATTATATAATATTTTATATGAAACAGATTATGATAATC
>OFGK01001047.1_pt1 | contig 17114 bp, 18 predicted proteins | sample 1521771 | NCBI WGS metagenome assembly OFGK01 (sample SAMEA3504088, study PRJEB24116) | mouse gut metagenome | biome: mouse gut; feature: mouse-associated habitat; material: faeces | place: Denmark | collected 2011 | reverse complement strand
ATAACGGATAATGGAGCAGTTTGTTCACATTTTATTTACTCATGCGTTTGTCGTGTCGCAAACCACACGAAGGTCCTCTCCTGCTGTCCGTCCCGTTTTCCCCTGCATACCGTCAGATTGTACCGCCGGTCTTTGATAAAATTACACAAGATATTTATTTTTCTTCCCGTTTCCTGCCCATAAGACGCAGCAGCCAAAATACTGCAAAAAAAGAGTACGGATCATTGATATATCACCGCACTCTTTTCCTTATTTAACCTTTATTTAAATTGATAAACCGGAATCCTTTTATTAATATTTTCCGAATCCGTCGCCCAAAGAGATCAACTGCTCATTCATCGCTGCTCTTGATGCTGCGGAATTGGATGCGCCTGACGGCTTGATCCCTGCGTTTGCGCCTAAGTTATAAATAGAAAGCAGTTCTTTCATTCTGGACGCCTGATTAGATAACTCTTCACTGGCAGCCGCACATTCCTCACTGGTAGCGGAGTTCGTCTGTACAACCTGTGAAACCTGTGAAATTGCCTGCTCAATCTGTGCGATCGCCGTCGCCTGATAATTAGAAGATTCTGCAATACCGTTAATGATACCTTCACTCTGCTGCACCACGCCCGTGATCACTTCTAATGCCTTAGCCGTATCGTCTGCAAGTTTGGAGCCTACGCCCACTTTTTCGATGGAATCTTCGATCAGTTCCGCCGTTTCAGCCGCCGCTGCCGCACTCTTCGCTGCAAGACTTCTTACTTCTTCCGCAACCACTGCAAAACCTTTTCCTGCTTCCCCTGCCCTTGCTGCTTCTACCGCTGCATTGAGCGCAAGGATATTGGTCTGGAATGCAATATCATCGATTACTTTAATGATCTTGGAAATACTTTCGGAAGACTTATTGATCTCCTGCATAGCCGTCATCATTTCTTTCATCTGTGTATTACCGCGTTTCACATCTTCAATTGCATCGCTAACCAGATCTGCCGCTTCGTTAGCCTGATTTGCATTCTGTTTTGTCTTCTCGGAAATCTCATCGATGGAGGAAGTGATCTGCTGGATCGCACTTGCCTGCTCTGTCGTTCCCTGTGCCAGAGACTGGCTTGCGCTGGCTACCTGAGAAGATCCGATCGTTACCTGCTGCGCCGCGTCGCTGATACTGCTGAGCGCGCTATGATTGTCTTCTACCAGTTTCTTTAAGGAATTACCAAGAAGATCTTCTGTAGATTTCGGTTTAACGGTCATTGTCAGGTTTCCGTTTGAAACCTCTTCTGCAATGCGCGCCTGATATTTGATATTGTCAATAACCTTCATATATTCGTCTACCAAAATACCGAATTCGTCATTATTGTATTTCACCAATTCAATATCAACATGGCCCATTGCGATCTCTTTTGCAGCGTCCGATAACTGCGCTACGGACCGTTCGATCGTCTTGATCAGCATTATAGCAATGACCACTGTAGCCACGCCGGCAACCACTGCAACGGCAGCTGTAAAAATAGCCGAGTTCAGTATATAGCGTTCCTGGTCCGCAGGATCCGTTATGCTGGCGGCTTTTTTGGTTGTCGTATCACCCAAAATAATGTTTACAAGCATAAGTACGATAGGAATCATATAGCCAATAATCAATTTTGTCTTCATTTTCATATTTTTCATTTCATTATACCTCTCTCTCTTCCTCTGCGGCAACGTCACCCACCTGATCGATCACGGATAAATCTTCATCATTCAAAAGCTTATCCGGATCCAGCAGTAATTTAACGGAATCCCCGACTTTTCCGATTCCGTATACATATTTGTTCTGTACCTTGTCGGCACGCCCGATAGTCGGAGGCGGCAAAATATTTTCTTCCTGAATTTCAACTACCTCCGCAATTTTTTCTACAATCAATCCTACAACTGTAGATTTTACGTTGATCACGATAATACAGGTCCTGTCGTTGTATTCGAAAGGAGTCTGTTTAAATCGCAGACATACGTCGATGACCGGAATGATCTTTCCCCTCAGGTTGATAAGACCTTTTATGTAATCCTCCGTTTCCGGAATCACCGTGATTTCCTGAAATCCGATGATCTCGTTTACATATTGGATCTTCAGGCCGAAATATTCATTGCCGGACTTGAACGTCATGTATTTGCCTTTTTGCATATCATGCTCTTCAACGTTCTCGTTTTCCTCCAATTGTTTTTTCAATTCGTTCGTTGTATCCATATACCTTCCGTTCCTTTCTTAAAGTTTATTCGACTAATCCGACCGGATCCAAAATCAGGGCGATACTGCCGTCTCCCAATTGTGTGCATCCGGAAAGCCCCTTTACCTTCTTGACATAGGATGGAATCGGTTTTACAACAATTTCCTGCTTTCCGATCAATTTGTCTACAAAAAGGCTTACTTTCTTCCCCTCTACTTCAAGAATCAACATCATTCCGTCTTCTACCGACTTCTGGTATTCTTTCAGGCCATACCATTCGCCGAGACGAAGAACCGGAAGACATTCTCCCCTAAGCATAATGTATTCATCCCCGTTAGGTTCATGGACCATCATATCTTCCCTGACGCTTACAAACTGCTTAATGACGCCGGTCTCCATTACAAAAGAAGAAGAACCGATCTCCATTACGATTCCGTCAATAATCGCAAGCGTCAAAGGTATTTTTAAGTTCATGGTACTGCCGAAGCCCGGCGTACTGTCGATCTCCAAAGTACCGCCGATCGCCTGAATATTCTGGGTAACTACATCCATGCCGACGCCTCGTCCGGAATATTCCGTAACCTGCTCGTTAGTAGAAAAGCCCGGCAATGTGATAAACTGGTAAACCTCTTTATCCGTATAAGCAGACTCCGGTTTACTGTCATCCAAAATCCCCTGTTTCTTTGCCTTTGCAAGGATCTTATCCCTCTCCAGCCCTTTGCCGTTATCGGAAACGCTGATCCATACTTTTCCCGCTTCCGTTTTAGCCGATAATGTCACTTTTCCTTTATCCGCTTTTCCGCTTTCCTTACGCTCTTCGTTTGTCTCTATACCATGATCTACCGCATTTCTTACCAAATGCATCAAAGGGTCGGAAATATGTTCGCTAATATTTTTATCTACTTCCGTATGCTCCCCGACCATTTCGAATTCTATATCTTTTCCCAACTTTCTGGACATATCGAACACGGTCCTGTTCATCTTTTGGAACAGATTGGTCAAAGGCACCATTCTCATGGACATAATAACGTTCTGCAGATCGGTAGAGATTTTAGACAACTGTGTGGCCGCCTTATTAAAGTTAGTAAGATTCAGTCCCGGCACTTTCAAATCGGGATTCTGGAGCACTACCGATTCGGAAATGACCAGCTCGCCGATCAGATCCATCAGTTGATCCATCTTACTTACGTTTACGCTGATAAAAGTCTCTTTATTGGCTTTCGCCTTATCTTTTGCCAGCTTCTTATGTTTTCCCGGTTCTTTCGATTTAATGACGAAATCGCCCGGCGCCATCTGCGGTTTCTCCGGCTTCTTTTCTTCTTTATCGCCGCCTTCCGCCTGCGCTTTCTTTTCTATGCTCTCTACGCTGGAAATCAGATCGATCTGGGCGTTCTGCTCGCCAAAATCAAAGCCCTGCAAAAATTCCGTAGCCGCGCATTCATATACGTCCACGCTTTCAATATCATAACCTACGCCGATAATGTTGCGGATCTCCTCTTCTGAAGCCTGCGCCTGCAGTAAGATCCGGAATCCCTCGTCCATGATCTTATCTGCCGCCGTTTCATCCGTAAGGATATCTTCCGGCGAATACAGAAGATCCTCTGCAATTTCTTTTAACGCATATACGACTTTATATGCATGTACATTTACCATCTCCGTTTTAGAAGAGAAAGAAATGTAGATCTTATAGAAGTGGCTGGCGCTGGTAGCAACCGGTGCAATATAGAAATGCTTCGGTTCCTCATGCACATTTTCCGGTACTTCCTTTGCCTCTTCTTCTCCCTCTGTTCCCCCATTCTTGATCATATCCAAGAATTTATCCAAATCTTTGATAATATCGCTGGAATCGCCGTCTGCGGAATTGCCGTCCCTGATCTTATCCATTTCATTGGAAATGAAATCTGCAACCCTGAGCACATGATCCACCAGATCCAAATGCGGTACGTTATCAGGATGCGCCTCCCTCAGATAATAGAAAATATCTTCCAATTTGTGCGACACAGCCGTTATATTATCAAACATCATAATACCGGAGGAGCCTTTAATTGTATGCATGGTTCTGAATATTTCATTGATGCTGTCCTCGTCAAAGCAATCCGCATCTTTCTGGCTGAGCACGCTTTCCTGAAGCTGCTCTAACAATTGCTCGTTCTCAAACAGATAAATATCCAACATGCCGTCTGTACTAAATTCTTCAGCCATATACTTCTCCTTTCCTGCTTTATTCTGACTCATATGTTTTTTATATCAAGTCAAGCTTCTTTAATGCCTGCTCGAATCTGTCCTGATCGATGGGTTTGCCTGAATATATGGTGCATCCAAGCTCAAACGCCATCTTAACGTTCCGTTCTTCGTTTAAAGCAGTCGTCATGATAACCTTCACGGCTTTGTCTTCCGGAATATTTCTTTGCTTTTCCAAATTGCGGATACCTACCAACGCCTGATAACCGTCCATGACCGGCATCATGATGTCAAGGCATGCCAGATCGTAAGGCTCGCCTTCTTCCAATGCCAGCATGAAAGCGTCAACCGCTTCCATTCCGTCTACAGTTACGTCGCATTCTCCGTACTTTGACAAAAAACTGGACATAAACTTTCTTGTTGCAAAATCATCTTCTGCCAATAGAATTTTCATACTCTCTCTCCTTCTACATTGTATTTAGTACTGCATAAGTTTTTGAGGCAATATGCTGGAGCTTTTCCTGATACTGCACCGCTCCTATATCATAAGCCACTTTAGGCATTCCATAGACCACGCAGGTGGATTCGTCCTGACCGATCGTCCTCGCCCCCGCCTGCCGCATGGCAAGCAGTCCTTTGGCGCCGTCTCCACCCATGCCCGTAAGAATGATTCCTAAAGCATTGGCGCCTGCCGTCTTGGCAACGGAATCAAACAGTACGTCCACCGAAGGGCAATGCCCGTTCACCTTCGGCCCCTGCCTGCATTCCACCTGATAAACCCCGTTGACCTTCACAAGACGCATATGCCGGTCTCCTCCGGGTGCGATCAGCATATGTCCCGGCAAGACCTGATCGCCTGTCTCCGCTTCTTTTACCTGAAGCCTGCAGTCGTTATCCAACCTTTTGGCATACATTTCCGTAAACCCCGGCGGCATATGCTGCACCACCACGATTCCCGGAAGATCTGCCCCAAAGTCCTTGACTACCGAACAGATTGCCTCCGTTCCTCCCGTAGAAGCGCCGATCGCTATGATCAGGTTTTTTTTGTCCCTGCCGGAAAAAGCGGTACCCTGCGCCTGCATGACAGGCTTCTTGACATTCCCTATCTTCGCCGTAGCCGCGATCTTGATCTTTACAATCAGCTCGTTATGGATAAATTCCTCTAACTGGGCCCGATTAGATACGCTCGGCTTTGCCACAAAATCCACCGCGCCGGCGTTTAGCGCGTCAAATACTTTATCGCTTAAAGAACTGATCACTACCACCGGGAGCGGATACTGGGGCATCAGCTTTTTTAAAAATTCTATCCCGTTCATTCGGGGAAGTTCCACATCCAGCGTCATAACGTCAGGATGATATTCCAAGATGGCGTCTCTTGCTTCAAAAGGATCTTTCGCCGTGGCCACCACCTGTATATCAGGATCTTTGTTAAGATTCTGAACCAGTAATTCCCTAAATACCATGGAATCTTCCACTGTCAATACTTTAATCGGCTTCATACATCAACTGATTCCTCCCTCTTTTTTGAATATCGACGGTTGGATCATTCGGAACGGTACGGCATTTCTATCAAGGGACTCCGTCATTCCGATAAAAAGGTAGCCGCCCGGCTCCAACAGATCATATACCTTCCGCAATAATTCTATTTTTGTCTTCTCATCAAAATATATCATAACATTGCGCAAAAATATAGTATGCATTTTTCTTTTAAACGGAAAAGGATCCATCAGATTAAACTGTCTGAAGATCACTTCATTCTTTAACTCCGGTTTTACCTGATATATTTCCCCGTTAGGGCTTTTCATAAAAAATTTTTTCTTCCAATGCTCCGGAATGCTCTTCAGCTTATCGTCGCTATAACTGCCTGTCATAGCCTGCTGCAGTACCTGCACGGAAATATCGGTGGCCAGCACCTTGGTATCCCACGAAGCCGCCTCCAGTCCGAAAAAGTCCTGCAGTACCATGGCGATCATATAAGGCTCTTCCCCCGTAGACGCCGCGCCGCACCAGACGCGCACATCTTTCGTCCTGCCTTCTTTCTGTTTGATCCACGGCAGCACATTCTTTTTAAAAAATTCGAAATGTTCGAACTCCCGCATGAAGTAAGTATAGTTTGTCGTTAAAAGATTTAAAAGTTCCCTTTCCAGACTACCCGACGCGTCGTTCTCCACTGCGTTCATGTACTCATTATAGTTTCCCCAGCCGTTATGCCGTATATAATTTTCCAATCTTCCGTTGACGATCACCTTTTTCTGCGTCATGTTGATTCCGTAACGTTGCTTCAGATAGCTGGATATCCGTATAAATTCCTCATCTGTCATCAATTCCCTACACCTTCTTTTTTAAAAATATGATCAAGACAGTTTAGCACAACTGTCGTGATATCTTGCAGAATATTCTAAAAATCTCCGGATGAAATTTTCTGTCGGCTTCTTTTTGCATGATCTCAATGGCTTCCTCCCTGCTGAAAGCCTTTCGGTAGGTCCTCTTTTCCGTCAGGGAGCAGAACACGTCTACCATGGCGACGATCTGCGCCGCCAAAGGGATCTCATCTCCCTTCAGGCCTTCCGGATAACCGCTGCCGTCCCAGTTCTCATGGTGGTATCTGGCAATATCGATGGAAGTCTGTATAAAATCATTATAATCGTTTGTCGTATGGAGGTCACGCAAAAGTTTAGAACCAATATTTGTATGATTCTGCACCAGCTCCATTTCCTCTTCGGTAAGTTCCGACTCCTTTTGTAAGATCTCCTTGGGGATAGCGATATTGCCGATATCGCAAAGAGGCGCCGCAAGCTCAACGGTATCTATATATGTATCGGAAATCTTTTGGGAAAATACAGGGGAAAACTGCATACTTTGTGCCAATACACGGCAATTGCTGCGCAGCCTTTCCACAAATTCCTTCTCGTAAAAAGAATTTTCCGCAGCAACGTTAGCCAGCGCATACAGCATTCCTTTCTTTTCCTGCTCCATCTGTCTTAACTGTTCTTTTACGGAGACCCTGAGTTGCCTGTTCGCTGCAATGATCTCCTGATTTGCCTCATACAGGTGAAGGTGTACCCCTACCCTCGCCTGCACGACTTCGGGAATAAAAGGCTTCGTAATATAATCCTCGCCCCCCAGAGAAAATCCTTTGACGATCTCTTTCGGGTCGTCAAACGCGGAAATAAAAATAATCGGGATCTCCCTTGTCTTGGGATCCTTTTTTAAGATCCTGCATAATTCATATCCGTCCATTTCCGGCATGGAGATGTCGGACAGTATCAGCTTCGGACGGCATTCAGGGATGATCTCAAGCGCCTGAATGGCGCTGCCTGCCATGACTGGACAACATCCCATCTTCAATATGATCTTTTCCAGTATTACTCTGTTCGTTTCCACATCATCTATGATCAAAATATTTGCTGCGTTCGTAACCTTCATGCTGCCGTCCATATGCCGCTCCCCTCTATTCTACTCTTCCACAAGCTTCTTCAATTCTTCAAAGCCTGCCGAAACCTTGTCGTAATTCTCCTTTTGAATCGCCATCTTCAGTTTTAATATCACCCTGCCTACTTCCCTGGGCGCTTCTTCCGTCAACTGCTTGATCGTCTCCATAAAGCTTTCCGCTTTCTCCCAGTTTTCCATCTCTACGCTCAAAATAAGTTTGGATAGGTTTTTCTGTAAAGCTTCTTTATTTTCCGGAGTCCCATATTTTTTGATACCGTCTTCCTCTTCATCCTCCTCTGGCCTGAAATAGACGAACGACATTTTATCCACGGCGATCATTTCTTCGCCCGTTCCGTCTTCGTCCGTACTGTCTACGCCCGCCCATATAGAAAAGGAAAAAGTGGTTCCCCTGTTCTTCCTGCTCTCTACCGCGATATTTCCGCCCATAAGCTCTACCAGCTGCTTACAGATGTTGAGTCCCAAGCCCGTTCCCCCGTACTTTCTGGAAATAGAAGCATCCACCTGCGAAAAGCTTTTGAACAGCTTATCCTGATCCATCTTGTCTATGCCTATTCCCGTATCATGCACAAGGAAAAACAGTTCCACCGTATCCTTCATGCGGGCCGTCATTAAGATCTCCACACTGATCTTCCCCACCGAAGTAAACTTTTGCGCATTGGAGATCAGATTGTTTAGAACCTGTACGATACGCAGTTCGTCGCCGATTATGTATTCCGGTACCTGCGGCGATACCGACATAAAAAATTCCAGTCCTTTTTCGGTGATCCTGTGAATATGGCTGGACTTTACATAATCGAGCATATTCCTGAAATTGAACCGGCGCGGCTCCAGTGTAAATTTCCCCGCCTCTAACTTGGAAAAATCCAAAATATTATTGATGATCTTGTTCATATCGTCGCAGCAGCGTTCTATCAGCCGCAGGATACGAAGTTTTTTGGCCTCCGTTTCGTCAGGCAGCAGTTCCCTTACGTTTCCCAGCACGCCGTTCACCGGCGTCCGCAGCTCATGCGTCACGTTGGCTACAAATTCCGATTTTACCTGCATTGCCTGCGCCGCATCCTGTTTCACCTGTTCGATCTCCCTTGTCAGGTGCTCTTTTTCCAAAATATCGTTTGCCATGCAGATATAAATGTTCTTTTCTTCATTCTTAACGATCCGTGCCTCCACGGGAAAACAGGTAAGATTTTTACGGTAAACCGTATGATTGTGTACTTTGCCGTCGGAAGAATATTCCGATTCAAATTCTTCTACCGTATCTTTAAAAGTATTCGAGAACACTTTACCGATATGCATACCGCATATGTCTTCCTCATACCCCATATTTTTCTTTGCGGCAGCATTTGCATAAGTGATCAATCCTTCCTGATCAAACGCAAGAATCATTTCCAGTGCATCATCCATAGGAAAAATGCCAAAGTCACTCTGTCCCATAACAATACTCCATCCCACTTATTCCGGACTTTCCCGGTCAGAAACAATCACTAAAAGACAGCAAAACATACGCCCTGTTTTGCTGTCTTTACCTTTATTTTTTCATATCTTACGAAAAATCAAACATCTTGATTACTTCAACAATATTGAAGAAATCTTCTTTAGCAAGATCAAAACATTCCAGTACAGTAGGTGAAAACTGACCGCATTCACCGTTCATAATCATTGCGTATGCTGCATTATTGGCGTAAGCACCTTTATATACTCTTTCACTGACCAGTGCGTCATAAACATCTGCTATAGAAACGATCTGTGCGCTGATAGGAATCTCGTCTCCCACCAGATGATCCGGATAACCGTTTCCGTCCCACCGCTCATGATGATGACGGCAGATATCATAACAATACTGATAAAATTCTTCCGACTGATTTTTCTTGAAAGTTTCCAAGATTCCACATCCGACTACGGTGTGGGTCTTCATCACTTCAAATTCTTTCTCGGTCAATTTACCCGGCTTTAACAGGATCGCATCGGGAATGGCTATCTTTCCGATATCGTGCAATGCCGATGCCCTCGTGATCTCGGCGATCTGGGCGGGGGTAATATTGTATTCCGGGAAATACTTTGCAAGATATTTTAACAATATCCTGGTAAAATATTTAATACGTCTGATATGCTCTCCCGTCTCGGAATTTCTGAACTCTACGACAGAACTGAGCGCCTCTATCATGAAATCGTTATTTTCCTGAATTTTCTTTTCTTTTGCCGCAAGCTCCTGTTCCTGCTCGCGCAGACGGGTCTCCATATAATTTTTATGCTGGTACAGTTCTATGATATTGCTGGCTCTCCGCTTTACGATATCAGGGTAGAAAGGTTTATGCATAACGTCCGCGATACCGTAAGCATATGCGCGGTCTTCGCTGTCCCTGACCGTTTCACCGGTAATGAGGATAACCGGTACGGTTTCCAGCATCTTCTGTTCTTTCATGTACTCCAATACCCCGAATCCGTCCAATACAGGCATCACAACATCCAGACAGACTAATGCCAGATTCGGATTCTGTTTGATCTGTTCTATCGCTTCCTGACCGTTCGAGGCTTCTACGATCTCATATGTAGAACGAAAAATCACTCCAAGTATCGCTCTGTTTACTTCTTCATCATCAACAATCAATATACGCTGCTTTTCCATCCTGATCTCCATTCCCGCTCTGCCTGCAAATCAAGCCGCAGATACAAATTTACCGGTTTAAAAATCCTTGATTTTCCGATCCGTTTTCCGCTTTATCGTTTTCTTTTGTCTTTGCTCAATAATCTATTAATTGTATACCATTTTTCTGCTAAAATGTCAATATATTTTCCGGCTTTTCGTTTCCGGTGAAATCCCGTTTTCCCCCTGTTTCAGGATGGGAATATTTAGAAATAACGCCGTACTGCATATTGGCACGCATTCAGACTACAGGGCAGCGGGAAAATACTAAACTCCTTCCTGCTGCCCTGTATTGATTTTCTTATGATGTTTAAGCGTGTTCCTTTAAAAGCTGACGGAAAAAACTGCATTTTTCCCCCAGTTCGTCTTTCACTCTGTTCACTTCTTCCACGTCTACCTCTTCCGGCTGTTTTCCACGCAGAAGTTCTACCAGCCTCGACGCCCCTTCATAGATCGGGTTCAATCCCAAATTCGCGGATACGCCTTTCAATGTATGCGCATCGTTAAACGCGGCTTCATAATTGCCTTCCGCAACATGCTCCTGTATGCTTTCATAATTCTTATCATCCGGAAACTTCATAAGAAATTTTAAGTACAGGCCTTCATTTCCCATAAAACGTTTAATGGTAGTCTCTACGTCCGCGCCATTCTCTATCAACAGTTTTTTAAATTCTTCGTCCATAACCTTATCTCTCCTTTTTCATTATTCTGAATATAATAAGAACTTTTCTCATGTAACTCTTAAAACACTTTTTTGCATCAATTATAATAACACATTCCTACCGTCAGAGTCAACGACTCATAATTTTTATTAGACTATTTTTGTCAAAGGTATTATACTGTTAAGATAGATTTTAAGAATACACGCGATCTGTATTGAAATCGCGGCAAAACCGCGATATGAAGGTGAAATGGAGGTTAATAAGATGCAAAAAGAAAACCGGCTTTGTTTTCATCAGGGACTCCGGCACGGCATACCGATCTGTCTTGGTTATCTGGCCGTTTCTTTCACTTTGGGAATCGCCGCCAAAAACGCTGGAATGACCGCCTTTCAGGCAACCGTTACCAGCCTGCTTGTAAACGCTTCCGCCGGACAGGCCGCCGGTTTTACCGTGATCGCCGCACAGGGCAGCTATTTGGAAATGGCAGTTATGATATTGGTGGCAAATGCCCGTTACCTTTTGATGTCCTGTTCCCTTAGTCAGAAATTATCTCCCGACACCTCGCTTCTTCACAGGCTTTTAATCGGATTTGACGTTACCGACGAGATCTTTGGCGTGTCCATGGCGTTTCCCGGTACATTAAATCCTTTTTATACTTACGGCGTCATCCTTGTGGCTGCTCCCGGCTGGGCGCTTGGTACCTGTCTGGGCGTACTGTGCGGCAACGTCCTTCCTTCCAACGTTATGAGCGCACTCAGCGTAGGACTTTACGGAATGTTCCTTGCCATTATTATACCGCCCGCAAAGAAAAACAAGATCATTGCCGGGCTGGTAGTCTTGTCCATGCTCGCCAGCTATCTTTTTGCAAAACTGCCCGCATTTTCTTTTCTCTCCTCGGGTATGCGCATTATCATACTGACCGTAGTGATTTCAGGCGCCGCCGCGGTACTGTTTCCCCTGCCGGACAAGCCGGATACCAAAAACGGTAGAACGGCGGCCTGATTTTAAAATATTACGAAATCGTCTTGTACTTATATCCATATTATGCCCATATACAGAAGGGCGGAAACGGAGGATTATTATGCCCCAGATTTATCTTTATATCTTCATTATGGCCGCGGTCAGCTATCTGATACGCGTGCTCCCCCTCACCCTGATCCGAAAGGAAATCAAAAACAAAAGCGTCCGTTCCTTTTTATTTTACGTTCCCTACGTCACTTTGTCCGTTATGACTTTTCCCGCCATACTGGAGGCCACAAACAGCGTATGGTCCGGCCTTTTGGCACTGGCTGTCGGCGTGGCGCTCGCATGGCGGGGGAAAAGTCTGTTTCAGGTAGCCGTTTTTTCCTGTCTGGCCGTTTTTATTATTGAGTTTTTCCTTTAAGAGGTTCTTCCCATGCCAGTTCTATCGTTTCCAGATCTTCTGGCACATACAAATTCCCGGAAAATTCTTTCCGTCCTTCCTCTGTATACAGCCGTTTTCTGTCCACAATATTTTTATCTTCCGTATGGTATAAAATCAAATTCTCCACGCCCAGCCTTCGTGCCGTCCTACATGCTTCCAATACCGTTGAATGATGTTTTTCATAGGGTTTGAAAATATCCGCCTGAGAGTAAAGGCAGAACGCCTCATGCATCAGCCATTTACTGCCCTTCACATACTTTTCCGCCGCTTCCTTATAAGGCTCGTCGCCGCAGCAGGTCAGCCTGACGCCGTCTGCCAGATTCATAGTGAACCCAAACTGCTTTGCCTTTGTGGAATGAATATCAAAAAAGACCGTCTTTTTTTGCAGAATTGTCTTTTCTTCTCCGTCTTCCACGCAGATCAAATGTACCCTCTTTCCGATCAGCTTTGTTTCTTTTTCACGGATCAGGGTATAAAGCATATTTTCCAAGATTTCCATCAATTCTTTGTGGGCGTATATATTCAGGTCTCCTTTATATTTCCCTTGGTTCATTTTCTGGCTGATGACGCGCACCACCCAGATCACGCCTAAAATATGATCGATATGCTTATGGGTCACAAAAATGTCATGTATATTTTTAAGATCTTCCCCCGCTTTTTTTAGCTGCGTCAGGATTCCGTTTCCTCCGCCTCCGTCCGCCAAAAAACTGCTTTCGCCTTCTTTTAATAAAAAGCAGGTGTTATAGCAGTCTGTTACCGTTGCACTGCCCGTTCCTAACATAATAAGTTTCATTCCTTACCTCCCCGTTTTATCAGCATCGTCAGAAAGACTCTGCTTTCTGTTCGCAAAACACTTAATTATTCCAATCCTTTTTAAATTCCATATTCAAAATATTCTTTTCCTGTTTTTCATTTTCTGCTATGATAGTAACAGGCAATACTGTAAATATATATTACACGATCACGAAAGGAAAAAGAATGTATCATTCAAAAAAAAATCGGCATTTTTATCTCTCATATTTTCGGCAGTTTTCAGAGCAGTTTATGTCAGGGCATTATAGATAAAGCAGCCGAATTTGGCTATATTACAGAAATTTTTTCTTCTACGGACGGTGAAGACGTGGGAAACTACAGTCTTGGGGAATCCAGCATCCTGCGTATTCCTAATTATGACGAATTTTCCGGTATCTGCTTTGCTTCCGGCACTTATCTCCTCCCGTCATTAAAAGAACATATTGCAGAAACCTTACGTCAGAAATGCACTTGTCCCATTATAGAGATCACACAGTCGGACGCCGTTTTTCCCCATATTACATTAGATAATAACAAGGCTGCGGCCCAATTGACCGAACACATATAGAATCAGCCTGTGTTCCGCCTCCCAGCCTGTCATGCCATTCTGACACAGGAAATTGTCCGACAAAGATGGTAGAATTATTTCCACTTCTCTGCTCAAACAATTCATAGAGCATCTTTGCATCTCTCTCGTTAAGCTTGTAGTTCAGCCACTCGTCGATTATGAGGATGTTGTAGTTACCCAATCTCTTCCTGTAACGGGTCAACTCTTTAAGGTCATCCCTCCTGTCCTCAAAATTACGCATTAAATCAGGCATTCGAATGTAGAAAACCCTGTAAGTTTTTTTACATGCCTCAATTCCCAACGCACATGAAATATCTTAGACCGATATCGGTCTAAAAATATTCATGCCGCTTAAAATATAAGACCGATATTTATCTTCAAACGTCTATTCATAGCCTTGTTTGAATCAAAAAAATCGGTCTAATTTTTTGATAGTTACTTTAATCCAAGAAATTTTACTTTATCTTCCTCAGAAAGATTATCCCATTCACGGGCAGGCTGGTTTCCAATCATCTTTTTGAGGGCTTCCGTCGCCATTGCAAGGTCTGTTTCTGCATAGATTTCTGTCGTGGTGATATTTTCGTGCCCAAGCAGTTTGGCGATCTCCGCAAGGGATAAGCCGAGCCGGTACAGCTGGGCGCCATATGAGTGCCGCATCAGGTGCGGATGTACGTTCGGAAAGGAGGAATCAGTTTTACGTGCCATATCAGCATACTTTTTAAGGATACGCTGGACATTATCTTCTGACATCATGCCCCTTCCGTCACGGCTCACTGTAAAAAACAGGTAGTCTTCCATATTTTTATTCTGATGGTAAAGGGTGCAGTAATAGCTGTAATTCTCCATAAAAGTTTCATCCGAACCGGGATAATGCGTTTTTTTCTCCCTTTCCCGGTGACCATGACATAGGTGAAGGAAGTTCCCGTATATGGGTACGTTCCTCAAAAAATTTTCTGCCTTTTCTTACAGTCAGCTAAAACCAGAAACTTTCTCTTTGAAGTAATAGCAAGCACTGCCTGTGTTCCCTCACAGGCTCCGATTTTCCCAAATCCCCACTCCTGGGAATTTTGAAAAATCAGCTTGTAGGGGGAAGTTTCCCCCTAGCCCCCTCTGCACTCAAAAATTGCAAAATGCCCTGCCGGGATTTCTGATTTTTTCACTTATTTTCTTACACAAACAGCCCCCATAGCGGGATTAAAGATTTTGTAAAATCCTTTCAAAAATCCATAACAGAAAGGACAGGAAAAATGGCAAACAGGGAACGCAAAAATGAGCTGAAAATATACCTGAGTGACAAGGAGCAATACATACTGGAGCAGAAAGTAAAAATCTCCGGCATGAAAAGCAAATCCACTTTCCTCCGCCGGCTGATTTTGTACGGCTTTGTCTATGACATTGACTATTCAGACCTGCGGGATTACAACTACACGCTTGGCAAAATCAGCGGCAATCTGAACCAGATAGCAAAGCGCATGAACGCCACAGGCAATGTGTATAAAGCCGATGTTGAGGAAGTGAAAAAGCTGATGAAACAGGTATGGGATACACAGAAAGCCATGCTTGCAAGGCAACCCACCATGAAGCAGTAAATTATTTCCGAATTCCTTCCGAAAACAAAACATCCCCGTTAAATTTCTCCCACAAATCTGCAAAAGCAAAACCGCAACAGAACCCAAAATCAGACAAATTTTGCACCATTAAAAAAGGTGTACCGCAATGAAGTTTCTTTCTTCCTTGCAGTACACCTTGATGTGCGCAATACGGTATTAAATTTGATTATCTCCCTAATTCGATACCTGTGTATTTTCAATTCCATTTTATTATGTGTCTTTCCCTATTCTGAATGTAGCTGATAAGCAGTTTCAAAATTTAATGTATTCCAAAACTGCAAATAAACTTTAGGTGTAATAGGAAAACGGTAGCAACTTTGGCTACCGTTCCTTATCTACAAAAGTGTACAAAGTTGTCACAATAAATGTTGTTATATTATCATAGACCAACTCATTCCTCTTTGTTTTCATTACCACTACTTATCATCATGTGTCATAAACTTATTTAATACCCATCCATGAAGATATGACCATTCTCTGTACTTCACTCGTACCCTCATAAATCTCTGTTATCTTAGCATCACGCATTAAACGCTCAAACGGAAAATCTCTTGAATATCCATCATAGCCTGCAAGTTGAGCGCAACGGCGTGTCACATTTGTAGCAGCTTCTGCTGCGTATAATTTACCCATAGCCGCAAGATGTGAAAATGGCTCGTGATCCTGTTTTGCTTGTGCGGCTCGATATACTAACAATCGTGCTGCATCAACCCTCGCCTGCATATCAGCAAGTTCAAACTGCGTAAACTGATATTGTGAAATTCTTTGTTCTCCCTGCATATGTTCTGTAACATATTTTTTGCAATGGTCAATCGCTCCCTGTGCTATCCCCAATGCCTGTGCTGCTACACCGATACGTCCACCATCCAAAGTTATAAGAGCCATTTTGAATCCTTTTCCCAATTCCCCTAATAAATTTTCTTTTGGAATTTTACAGTCCTGAAAAACCAATTCATATGTGGCAGAACCACGGATACCCATTTTCTTTTCCTTTGTTCCAAAAGTAAATCCGGGAGTACCTTTTTCTACGATAAAGCCAGAAATACCTCTACTACGCTGGCTCTTATCTGTCATAGCCGTTACAAAATAAGTATCAGCATAAAAACCGTTTGTGATAAATATTTTTGAGCCATTCAATAACCAATAATCGCCCTTGTCAATTGCTGTTGTTTGTTGGTTACCCAAATCACTTCCTGCAGACGGTTCTGTTACTGCAAATGCGCCTAATTTTTCTCCCTTCAGAAGTGGTACAAGGTATCTTTTCTTTTGTTCTTCTGTACCAAACTCTGAAATCGGAAAAGAACCTAAAGAATGATGGTCAGACAACATAACAGATGTCGTGGAGCAGTGTTTTGCTAATTCCTCAATCACTGCAATATAAGCAAGATAGGAATGTCCGCCGCCACCGTATTCTTTCGGATAGCAAATTCCCATCATACCTAATTCAGCTAACCGTTTTCTACTTTCTTCTGGAAACCGTTCCTGCTCATCAATCTCTGCCGCCAATGGCGCAACCTCATTTACACCAAATTCGTGAATAAGGTCTATAACTTTTTGCTCGTCCTCGTTAAACTTGAAATTCATATATAACCTCCTTGAAAACTGATTGATATTTCCTGCCT
>OFGK01001046.1_pt1 | contig 17117 bp, 19 predicted proteins | sample 1521771 | NCBI WGS metagenome assembly OFGK01 (sample SAMEA3504088, study PRJEB24116) | mouse gut metagenome | biome: mouse gut; feature: mouse-associated habitat; material: faeces | place: Denmark | collected 2011 | reverse complement strand
AGGTGCCACAGGTATCCATTGCACAGACATACCTTAAGATTATGAATAAATTTTGTGAGCAGTTCGGACTTACTCCTTCTGCGAGAAGCAGAATTGTTGCAGATACAGTCGAGGACAAAGAAAGTGATGAGATGGAGCTTCTCTTGATTAAGGGAGGTGGCAGGTAATGTATGATGTGACAAAGGCAGATCATGCGGTCAACTTTATCAATTGTCTGAAGCATACCAAAGGGAAATGGAGGGGAGTTCCTTTTGAACTTCTCTCCTGGCAGGATGAGATTATCCGCACACTATTCGGTACGGTTAAGGAAAACGGATACAGGCAGTACAATACTTGCTATTGTGAGATTCCAAAGAAAAATGGCAAGTCGGAACTGGCGGCTGCCATTGCTTTATATATGACTTGCGGTGATGGGGAATGGGGTGCAGAAGTGTATGGCTGTGCTTCCGACCGTCAACAGGCATCCATCGTATTTGATGTAGCTGTAGATATGGTGGATCAGTGTCCGGCTCTGAAAAAGAGAATCAAACCAGTGATGTCAGTCAAGAGACTTGTGTATAAACCAACGAACAGCTTCTATCAGGTGTTGTCGGCTGAAGCATATACCAAGCACGGTTTGAATGTACACGCTGTTATTTTTGATGAACTTCATGCACAGCCGAATCGAGAACTTTTCGATGTTATGACAAAGGGTTCCGGTGATGCCAGAACACAGCCTTTATATTTTCTGATTACTACAGCAGGAACAGACAGAAATTCGATTTGCTTTGAACAGCACCAAAAAGCTGTTGATATTATAGAGGGCAGAAAAATTGACCCGACATTCTATCCTGTGATTTATGGAGCATCCGATGAGGATGACTGGACGAGTGAAGCTACATGGTATAAAGCCAATCCTTCCCTTGGGGAAACCATCAATATTGAAAAGGTTCGAAATGCCTATATCAGTGCAAGAGAAAATGCTGCAGAAGAAAATATCTTCCGGCAACTTCGTCTGAATCAGTGGGTAAAGCAGTCCACCCGTTGGATGCAGATGGATAAATGGGATGCCTGTGCGTTTCCTGTGAATGTGGAAGAACTTATTGGAAGAACCTGTTATGGCGGTTTAGACCTTTCGAGTACATCGGATATCACAGCATTTGTACTTGTGTTTCCACCGAGAAATGATGAAGAGAAATACATCATTTTACCATATTGCTGGATACCGGAAGATAACATGAGACTTCGTGTCAGAAGGGACCATGTTCCTTATGATGTGTGGGCAGCAGAAGGGTGTCTTGAAACTACGGAAGGAAATGTCATTCACTATGGCTTTATAGAGAAATTTATAGAGGAACTTGGAACGAAGTACCATATAAAAGAAATTGCGTTTGACCGTTGGGGAGCAACGTAGATGGTGCAGGATTTGGAAGGTATGGGATTTACCGTTGTTCCTTTCGGGCAGGGGTATAAGGATATGAGTCCGCCAACGAAGGAACTTATGAAGCTGACATTTGAGGAGAGAATTGCCCACGGTGGTCATAAGGTTCTCCGGTGGATGATGGATAATGTGTATGTCAGACAAGACCCTGCCGGAAATATCAAAATGGATAAGGAAAAATCTACGGAGAAAATCGATGCAGCAGTAGCAACCGTTATGGCACTTGACCGTGCAATCCGTAATCAGGGTAGCGAGGGAAGTGTATATGATGGCAGGGGAATTCTTGTTTTTTAAGAAAGAAAACCTCTCCGGCAGATGGAGAGGTTTGAATGATCATGGTTTTGTTTATGTATCGGAATAAGAACTGCATTTTTCTTTCAGCATTTTGAAATTACAGCATCTTGCAGCAAGGGAAGAATCCGGCTTGGCAATGCACTTCTGGTATAATTTCAGGGCTTTGTTTTGCAGAGTGTCCTGAACATTGTCAATCAGGGCTTTTTCTTTCTGGAGGAGGTAAACATAGTCGGTTTCTTCCTTTTCGTTGCTGAAAGAACGGAAACTTTCTACCTGATTATATTTTAACTGAGTAAGGCAGTTATCAGGAACCGGAATCATATTATTGATATTCAATACAGCATAAAGATATCCGGTGGATTCATCCTGGAGTTTGTGGAAATCCAGACTGTTGGACATCTTCTGATGTTTCGGTTTTGCAGAGGAAATAGGGACATAGTAGTGGAAATCTCCGATAGTAAGAAGAATTCCCACATGGAGTTTCAAACGTTCCCCATACTCCACATATCCGACACGGGAATCAAACTGTGTCAGGTAATTTATGTATTTTTTATCGACAACGTACCAATCCATAGAGCCTCCTGAAAAGTAAAAAAGCGGGTGGATTACTCCACCCACTGCTGTTAACCGATTGTTTTAATTGGACAATCTAACCGCTTTTAAACGAGCATTTTAACTGGACGCTCTAACCGCTGCACAGATATTTCTATCTGTGTTTTTATTATATGCAATTTACAGCAAAAAATCAATGCCTTTAATTGCTAAAATTTTATGAACTTTTTTCGATATCTATGGAATCGATTTTATCATTAGAGGGGGAAGATAGCTTGCTTCAAGATTTTTTGTACGAAGCTATTTTTGTACCGGGGGGAGTGCCAGCACCGCCCAAATCAATTATCAATCAGCCGGAACTGCAGGTATACAAGCCGATTTCGGTAAGGAAAAAGACGATATAGGTTTGGTCGCGGAAGTTGATAAAAAGGCTGTCGGTGCTGTTTGGGCACGCATTATGAATGATTATGGACATATAGACAACAGCACTCCGTCCTTTGCCATTTCCTTATATAAAAATTATAGGGGATTTGGAATAGGTACTGCTTTGATGCAGGAAATGCTCCGTATTCTGAAAGTCAGAGGGTATAAACAAGCGTCACTTGCCGTACAGAAAGCAAACCATGCTGTAAAAATGTATCTAAAAACAGGATTTGAAATTGTAGATGAAAACGAGGAAGAATATATTATGCTTTGGCGTTTGTGATAAATTTATTCCGGTTCATCGAAGAGTTGAAACTTGCAAGGGAGATAATCGTTTATGAAAATGCCAGCAGAAAATATGGATACTATCATGTTCGCCCCTTGTGGAATGAATTGCAAGGTCTGCTATAAACATTGCTATCATAAAACGCCATGTGCAGGGTGCTTGAACAGTGACAAAGGCAAGCCGGAACATTGTCGTAAATACAAGATAAAAGACTGTATTAAAGACAAAGGATTGTTCTATTGTTTCGAGTGTTCTGATTATCCATGCAAGCTGATAAAGAATCTTGAAAAAAGTTATAACAAGAGATATCAGGCAAGCCTTATGGAAAATAGTGAGTTTGTGTGTCAGCATGGATTAGAAGCGTTTATGGAACAGCAGAAAGAAAAATACACCTGTTCAAAATGCGGCGGTATTATTTCAATTCATGACAGGGAATGTAGCGAGTGTCAAGAAAAGATGGATGATGAAACGTCTGGTTGATAGGATTTGACTTGTTCACGCAGATTCAGTGAATTTGGTGGACTTATTACCCGCAATAATGAGGGCTTAGGCTCCGAGATTGCTATCAAAACTACCCGCTCAAGCCATGTGGAGTGCGTATGCCAGCTTGTGAAAAAGAGTGTGGAAGGAAAGAAGGCTGAGGGTAAAAAAGAGGCGGTGTGCAACATGGGAAGAAGAATAAATTACCGTGAAGAGGAAATACCGGATTGCGGATGTATTTATAGGTGAAATATCAAAAAATACGGGTTGACAAAAAGGTATTCTTGTTATATCGTATAAGATATATCATGTAAATAAAGTATATAACATAACAAGAAAATTAGAAGAGACAGGAGACTGAGATGAGTCGGGTAGATTATATCGCCAGCTTGCGGGGGCAGGAAATTTTAATTGAAACACAACAAAAGGATATATGCCGGGAAACCGCGTGGCTGTTTAAAGAGCAGCGAAAGGAGATCGGTATGACGCAGACCGAGCTCGGCAGGCAGATTGGTATTCCCCAATCCAATATTACACGGTTTGAGAGCGGAAATTATAACCCAACATTGGAATTTCTTGTAAAAGTGGCAGCAGCTATGGGGAAGAAAGTTAAGATCTCACTGGAGGACCAGGAAACGGAAAGGAATCAGGCGATAGATAGAGGGCTTGGAGAACGTTTTGTATTTCGCGACATAAATATGGAGGAGACAGCGCAGGCTATTGATATAGAACAGATATGTTTTCCGCCTCACGAGGCGTGTTCACCGAAGTCCATGACGGAGCGGATTGCCGCAGCGCCGGAGTTGTTTCTGGTGGCTGTGGATAAAGAAACGGGAGAGATAGCAGGCTTTTTAAATGGAGTTGCCGCGGCCGAGCCGGCTTTTCGGGATGAGTTTTTTACGGATATCACTCTTCATAAACCGGACGGGAAGAATGTTATGCTGCTGGGGCTTGATGTACTGCCCGAATACCGCGGACAGGGGCTGGCCCGGGAGATTGTGAAGGAGTATATGAAAAGACAGAAAGAACAGGGCAGACACCTTGCTGTTTTAACATGTCTTGATGAAAAGGTGGAAATGTATAAAAAGATGGGGCTTGTTGATAACGGAATTGCCAACTCCGCCTGGGGTGGGGAGCAGTGGCATGAGATGAGCTATACCATCAACGGATAAAGGGTTCATAAAGAGAAACAGACTACGCGAATTAAGAAGGGAAAGATTTCATGTCTCCAAAGGTTAGTATTATCGTGCCTGTTCATAATGCGCAGGCAACCCTTTCACGCTGTGTCAGCAGTATTCTCCATCAGGAATATACGGATTTTGAGTTACTGCTTATCGATGACGGCAGCACGGATGCTTCAGGCGCTCTCTGCGATGAGTTTGTATCTCAGGATGGGCGCGTCACGGTGATCCATAAAGAAAACAGCGGGGTATCTGATACCAGAAATCTGGCGCTTTCAAAAGCGGAAGGAATATATCTGCAATTTGTGGACAGTGACGACTGGATCACGCCGGATGCAACGAAACGCTTTGTGAAAACGGCGGAGGAAAATGCATGTGACCTGGTAATCGCAGATTTTTATCGTGTGATTGGTGAGCGCCTGTCTCCGAAGGGCAATATCGATACGGCAGAACCCTTTTCCCGGGAACAGTATGCGGCTTACATGATGGAAAGCCCCGCGGATTTTTACTATGGCGTTTTGTGGAATAAATTATTTCGCAGGGAGATCGTTGAGAAGTATCGGCTCAGGATGGACTCTTCTGTGAGCTGGTGTGAGGACTTCATGTTCAATCTGGAGTATATCCGTCATGCGAAGGTGTTCTGTGCCATACAGATTCCTCTCTATTATTATGTGAAAACAAAGGGTTCTCTGGCATCTCAGGGAATGAACCTGCCTAAAGCGGTCAAAATGAAGCGGGAGGTATTTGACTGTTATAATAATTTTTACAAAAATATTTTTTCGGAAGAAGATTATGAGAAGATACGTTTTCAGGTGTACCGCTTCCTGATAGATGCGGCGGGGGACGGGATTCTTTCGCTGGGGGCGAAAAAACTGGAAAATCAGTTATATATATCGCTGGAGGGAATCAGTAAGGGGGGTGCCTTATCGGAAATATACCGCTGCAGTAAACTGTTGGATTACTATCTGGAGCCGATCGCTGTCAAGTATGGTTTGTCTTTGCAGGATGTACGCTTTTTGCTCTGCCTGGGTGATTCTGCGCTGGTGTGCAGTAAGCGTGATCTGGCGGACAGGCTTGGAGATACGCCCCAGGGAATATCAAGGCGGCTGCAGAAACTGACGGCGAAGGGTTATCTGAAAGCGGAGGATGCCATGCCCGGCAGGCAGCGGGGAGAATCCAGAAAGACAAAACGAATAAAAGTAACCTTACTGCCGGATGCGGACATGATCTTACGGGAACTGAAACAGGCGGAGGCAGAAGATGCGGAACTGCGTTTTTCCGGGTTTACGGAGGAGGAACGGGAAATATATCGGAAGTTAGCACGGAAGATGAGCTATAATATGCAGAGACTTCTCTCCAATTACGGCAGTATCATATCGTCCGGCATGTAGTTTGCCGGAATCGTGCAGGCTGAAGGCAGAGCGGTTCGGTTGGCAGGCCAGGAGCCGTTTAGAGCAGCATCGGGAATAAATTTCAAAAAAGCGGGGATAATATCGACAGATATATGGTACGAGTGCCGGCCCTGTTGCCGGTTCAGGAGTATCAGTGTGAAAAATCAGCCGGATAGCTGATGTTATCACACGGCTGTTTGTGACGCTCCGGAATGGAGATTATTATGTGAAGTTGGAGGATGTTGCGCATGAGTAAATATGAGGGGACACAGACCGGAAAAAATCTGCAGGCGGCGTTTGCCGGTGAGACACAGGCGAGAAGTAAATACACATATTTTGCGTCCGTTGCAAAAAAAGAAGGTTATGAGCAGATTGCGGAACTGTTTCTGGAGACTGCAGAGAATGAAAGGGAACATGCCAAGATATGGTTTAAGGAGATGGACGGTATCGGCGATACGGCGTATAACCTTGCATCGGCTGCAGCGGGTGAAAACTATGAGTGGACTGATATGTACGCAGGCTTTGCGAAGACTGCGGAGGAAGAAGGCTTTACCGAGCTGGCGGCTAAGTTCCGTCTGGTTGCTGAAATTGAGAAGCACCATGAGGAACGTTACAGAGCGCTTTTGAAAAATGTGGAGACGGCCAGGGTATTTGAGAAGAGCGAAGTAAAGGTATGGGAATGCAGAAACTGCGGCCATATCGTAGTCGGCAAAAAAGCGCCGGAGATATGTTCCGTGTGTGCGCATCCTCAGGCATATTTTGAAATTTATGCGGAGAATTATTGAGGGGAATTTCAGCCCGGATGGCAAACGAGAATGAGAGCTTTGCGACATCCCGCCGCGGAAAAACTCCGGAGTGGAGATTTATATGTATATTTTAAAAAATTAGCAGCCGGCCATGCTGCAATATATATTGCGGCATGGTTGAACCGTTTTATTGTAACAGTTCAGCCTTACGGTTGCACTGTTACTGAATCCGCCCTATTTTAAGTTCACCTACGGTGAAAGGGCGGATTCTATTTTCCCATCACACAGTTTTACGGAGTTTGCAGCATGTGCAAACTCCTATGCTAAACTGTTACGTTTTATCACAAAATTTATTGTAAATAACTTGAAATCTGATTTAAATTTTAGTAAAGTAATAAGGAGTCACATCTGTTTCTCAGATGTAAATATCTATTATAACAAATCTTGCTGTGTTCTGCATTTCAGGCAAGTATTCCAAAAATAAGTTTGTAGCGGGCATAAATAAGTAAAACGCCTGAAGGCAGGTTCCGGGCGGTGTATTTATATTATGCCGGAAAGGATGGTAGCAAAAGTGGAAAAAGAAAGACATGCAATGATTAGTAACCAAAGGAACTTAACTTATCACTTTATATTATTTCACTTATTGAACATAAGACGAAAGTGGAGTATAATGTGGTCATGCAGATACTCCGCTATATAGTACATATATGGGAAGACTATGAAAAAGAAATGAATAAAAAATTTCCTGAAATCAGCAGGAGGAAAGGCTTTAAGTACCCTCCGGTTTTGCCAATCGTATATTATGAAGGAAAACAGAGATGGACAGCATCTTTGGATATAGCGGATAAAGTATTTTGCAGAGAACTGTCGGAGGAAGAAACGGAAAAGGCTGTTGCAACGATTAAGGAGCGCAAAATGGCAAGATTGTTTGAAAATGTACCGAAAAATTTTGAGGCCGATAGAAAAAAGGCGGAAAAAGCGGAAAAGTAATTAAATAAGATACAAAAAGAACTTGATGCTGCGCAGGATAAACTTAATATGGCACAAAATGAGCTCAATGTCACACAAAACGAGCTTAGCGTCATACAAGGTAAGCTGGACAGGGCAGAAAATGAAAAAGAGGATATACGAAAAGAGTTTACAATTTACAGGTATGTAAATAAATTGTTAAAAAGTCAGAAGACAGAATCGGAAATCATTGCTTCCCTGGCATCCGGGTTTCTATTGGAGCGGGAAGAGGCAGAGAGGGCATTGAAAAAAGTCTTGGAAGAGGATACGTAAGGAAAAGCCATGTCTACAAAAATCTTTGTAATGACTCATAAATTGTTTGAAAGTCCGAAGGATACTATGTATGTGCCGCTGCAGGTGGGGCACGCTTTGAAAGGAACATTGGATCGGTCTTACCTGCGGGATGATGAGGGGGATGATAATATATCGGCACAGAACCCCTTTTTCAGCGAACTGACCGGTATGTATTGGGTGTGGAAGCACTGGACCGGTACGGAAAATGTAGGGATCTGCCATTATCGGCGTTATCCTGTGATACGCGATGGAAAGAGCGGAGCGGAACGGCTTTTGACGGAGCGGGACTGCGGGAAGCTTTTGCGGGATCATGACCTGATCACCACGGAACAGCTTGTCCTTCACAGCAATTATTATGATGGCTTTGCGGTGGACCATAATCTGAGAGATTTGTGTGTCACAGAGGAAGTGATACGCGAAAAATATCCGGCTTATTACGATCATTTTGAAAAGCTTGTACATGACAACAGGGTATATTTCGGCAATATCTGTGTCATGCCAAAGCCTCTCTACGACAGATATTGCACCTGGCTTTTTGACATTTTATTTGAAGTGCAAAGAAGGATCGATGTGACAGGATATGACGGATACAGGAGGCGGGTTTTCGGTTTTTTGTCGGAATTTCTGCAGATGGTCTGGGTACAGGTAAACAAACTGCACCCCTACGAGTGCCGGATTGCGATTATAGGGGAAAAGTTTGAGACGGGTGAAGTGAAAAAGGCACTGGCGGATTTTTTTGCCGGAAAGGATGTGCAGGGGGCAAAGGAATATTTTCTGAAATGCTTTGAAAAAAGGCCTGATATCTTAATGGAGGCTTCGGATATTACCGGTGAGCTGCGTATCTGTATGCAGATTATCTCCACCTGTGAATTTGAGCAGAAGTTTCTGGGAAGCTGTATTCTGGATAAAGAGCGGGATATAAAGAAGCTTGTGCCGCTGTTTAAAAAATTGAATACCACAGTGCTGCGAAAGAGCAGGGGGGAAGAGACGGTAGAGGACAGGGAGCTGCTTGGCGGCGGGCTGATCTCGGAACCGGCGGTTGAGGTGGCAATGCGGGTTATGAAGGTGGGGGAAATTATATGAAACAAAAGTTTGAAAATGCAGTCTCGGAACAGATTTATCAATATCTGATCAATATGATCCTGTCTCTGGAAATGAGGCCGGGAGACAGGATTCCGGAAGCGTCTATTGCGCAGCAGTTTCACATAAGCCGGACGCCCATCCGCGAGGCGCTTCGTGATCTTGCAAAGGACGGAATCATTCATACATATCCGAACCGTTTTTCGGAAGTGGCCGTCTATGATGAGGATAGGGTGAAGGAGGTCGGGCTGATCAAGATCTGCCTGGACAGGATGTCGGTGAAACTGGCGGCTTATTACGGAAGCCGTGCGGAGTATGAGAAACTTTGTGAAGATGCTCAGAAATGTTATGAAGCGGCGAAAAAAAACGATGTATTGAACCGTATCAAGGCGGATTCGGATTATCACTGGGAGCTTTGTAAAATAGGAAAAAACCGTTCCCTGATGCAGATGGAGAAAAGCCTGCTGATTCAGATCGAATATCTGCAGGCGGCTAATTATCTGCAGGCGGAAGATTCGGAAGATCAGTATAAAACGCATATGAAGATCGTGGAGGCGTTAAAGAGCGGGGATGTGGAACTTGGGCTGAGAGAGATTACGGAACCGGCGTTGCGGTTTTATAATCTGAAAAAACTGCCTGTTATATTTTACCAGTAAAAAGAGAACGGAAAGAGAGGCGTGATTGTATATATTTCACAATCGCGCCTCTCTTCTTTATGCATAAATTTGTCTATAAAAACTAAATGTATACTAAAATTAATAATTGTATTGTATTTTATATAAATGTGTACTATAATTTGATTCAGTATAAAACAAGGAAATGATAAGGAGGAATCATTGTGGAGAAAAAGGTGGAAAAAACGGATGGCCGGGGTATTCTGGCGGGTGATTATCTGAATCAGAACCGGACGCTGACGAGACAGGACTGGCTGGAGGATTGTTTTCCGGAATGGGGAACACTGCTCAATCAGGAAATTGAAAAGCTGGAGGTAAAAAAGGGGACGGTTGCTCTATGGTGGCTGGGCGGTCCGTCGTGGATGCTCAAGACGGATGAGGGCGGGATTTTTTTCATCGATGTGTATTCCGGGCCGTCACACTATACTCAGTATTATTACTGCGGTGTGTGTAAACAGGCGGGGGCGGATACAATCAACTGGATGCGTATGAATCCCCAGCTTATCGATCCCTGGAAATTCGGCAGGCTGGATGCGGCTTTCAGTACCCATCATCATCAGGACCACTGTGATCTCTATACGGTAAAGGCGGCGCTGCAGACAACGGAATGTCGTTTTATAGGACCGGCAAAGACAGTGGAGAAATTAAAACGGTTTGACGTACCTGATGAGCGTATTACGACAGCCATGGTAGGCGAGAGCGTTCATTTTCCGGGAGCCGAGGTGGAGTTTTTGATGAATTATGATGATACGGTGATCCGGACCGGCGATGGAACTTCCCGTGACAGTTATGAGAACTGCTGTGTGAGTTTTCTGTTTAAAACATCTGCCGGAAACATCATGTTTCTCGGAGATACCTGGTATAACGATGCGTATAAGGCGATCGGGGATAATTATCAGATAGATGTGGCAATCTTTGATATGGGGATGAACGCGCCGGGGGCGACGGATAAGATGACGCCCTATGACTGTGCGAGGCTGGGAGAGACATTAAAGGCAAAAGTACTGATACCGGATCATTATGACAACTGGGCGAATACCTGCAGTGATCCGGAGATGCTCTGTAATCAGTTTGAGAGGATCGTCAGCGAAAATACGCCGGATATCAAGACGGTGATTCTTCGCCCGGGTGCAAAGTTCCTCTATCCTGATGATCAGGATATCAGAAGATACCGCTATCCGAACCAGAGCGAGGGGTACTGTGCCGGGCGCTCGGTATCGTATGGAGAATATGCCAGGAAATACGGAAAAAAGGCTGAGTAGAGAGGGGCAAAGGAAGTGATCACAACAGGGTAATTTAGATAAAGAAATGGAGGGTTTCTGTTTTATGAAAAGAAAGATAATGGCAATGTTGTTGGTGGGAATGACGGCAGTTTCTTTGCTTGCTGGCTGCGGGAGAGAAGGCGAAGAGACGGCAGAGACAGCCGCACAGGGGGAGATGCCTGAAAAGGAGCAGCAGGGAGGCGATGAACAGGAAGGGACGTCAGAGACAAAGGAGGAGACACAGGAAGCCGGGGAGGCAGGGGGAAAATCGGCCTACGGTGATGTGACTGCAAAAGAAAATTATAATTTTCACGTTATTGTAAAAAGTATGAGTTCCGATTTTTGGCGGGCGGCAGCAGACGGGGCGGAAGATGAGGCGAAAGCGCTGGGGGTGAGCGTCACCGTTATCGGTCCTAACTCCAACACGGATATAGCGGATCAGGTTCAGATGCTGAATAATGCGATCAACAGTAAACCGGACGGTATCGGGATCGCGGCAAGCGATAAGGAGGCGGTGATGGATTCCCTGCAGGATGCGCTGGATGCGGGCATTCCGGTCATCTGTTTTAATTCGGGAGTACCAAACGCACCGGAGGGCAGCGTATATGCGACGGCTTCCACAAATAATTATAATGCGGGCGGCATTGCGGCGGAAAATATGTATGAAGCGTTAAAAGATGTGATTGCATCGGCGGATGCGCCGGTCAGGATCGGTGTGGTAAACCAGGATGTCACCAGTGAATCCGTGATTGACAGGGGGCTTGGCTTTATTGATAAAATGATTGAACTGGTGAAAGCGGACGGAAAGAGTGCGGCGGTTACCGGGAGCGATAAGTATGTGGACGACGCGAAAGATTCCGGCGATGCGGGGACGGCGGATGTGATCATTGAAGTGAAAGTTCCGGCTCAGGCGACAAGTGAACTCTGCGCAATAGAGGCGGGCGTTTTGTTGAATGAGCCGGATATTATCGGTATTATGGGGACGAACCAAGAGACGGCGGAAGGGATCATTACTGCGGACGAGCTTCTTGGAAAGCTTGGGACAGATCCGGCGGCGGGCGAGATCATTGCTTGCGGCTTTGATTCCGGCGCGACGATCATCGGAGCCATCGAAAAAGGCACTATGTATGGAGCGGTGACACAGTCTCCGAGATATCAGGGACAGATTACGGTGGATCTTTTGACGATGATAGCAAACGGAGAAGAGGTGAAGGATGAGGAGACGCCGGCATTCTGGTATAACAGGGAAAATATGAATGATCCTGAAATTGCGCCGAACCTTATTAAGTAGGCTGGCGGATCGGAGACAGCAGCAGAGCCGGTTTTTTCCCGGCTCTGTTTTATGGGAAGAATGCTTTGTCAAAAGTTGGAATATGTATTATAATAATAGTAAATAAACAGTTATTTTAACTGATTTGGCAGGAATCCGCAGATAATATGTCAGGCGATATGCACAGGATGCAGAAAGGAGCGCTATTATGAAATGCAGGAGAACTTCAATCGAGGCAGAAGTGGTGAAATATGAACAGGATCTGGGACTGGAGGACGGATATGAATTATGGTCGGATATCGTGACGAAAGTCTGGATTGTCACGGATTCTCTGGTCAAGGTGACAAGGCCGGATGGTTCCATTGTATGTCCGTATATTTTTCACCGCCGAGGACGCACTTTTATCAATGAGGATGACTATATTATTATAGATGCCGACGGAACAAAACATGTCTGCGGAAAAGATAAGATATTCAGCCGATATGAGCCGGTGGAGATTGATAAGATTTTGTAAAACGGAGACGATATGCTTTGACAGATCAGTATTTCTGAGCAGGAAGGGAGAGAGAATTGACTCTGCAGCAATTGAAGTATGCCCTGGCAATCGCAGACTGTGGTTCGATGAATGAAGCGGCAAAACAGCTTTTTATTTCCCAACCAAGTTTGTCGGAGACTATGAAAGAGCTGGAGACGGAGACCGGGATTGAAATTTTTCTGCGATCTAACCGGGGGATCAGCCTTACGCCGGAGGGCGAGGAGTTTCTGGGGTATGCGAGACAGGTAACGGAACAATTCGGGCTTTTGCAGAGCAGGTATATCGAGAAAAAGAAAAAAGAAAAATTCAGCGTTTCCACCCAGCACTATACCTTTGCGGTTAAGGCTTTTGTCGAGACGGTAAAAAAGCTGGGCATGGAACGTTATGAATATGCGGTCCATGAGACGACTACTTATGATGTCATAACAGATGTCAGATCGTTTAAAAGTGAGATAGGCGTATTATATTTAAATGATTTTAATGAAAAGGTCATGATGAAAACGATACAGGAAAACGGGCTGGAGTTTAAGGAACTGTTTTCCTGTAATACTTTTGTATATCTCTGGTCAGGACATCCCCTGGCAGGGCAGGATATGATTTCTATGGAGGAACTGGATGATTATCCGTGCCTTTCTTTTGATCAGGGAAAATATCATTCCCTTTTTCTGGCGGAAGAGATGAAGAGTGATTATGAGTACAAAAGGCTGATCAAGGCGAATGACAGGGCGACGCTGCTGAACCTGATGGTGGGACTGAACGCCTATACCCTTTGCTCGGGCATCATCTGCGAGGAGCTGAACGGCAGTGATTATATGGCGGTGCCGCTTAGGGAGACGGAGCGGATGCGGATCGGCTATATCGTGAGAAAAGGGCAGAAGGTGAGCAAGATCGGGAAGCTGTATATAGAGGAGCTGAAAAAATATCAGGAGATGGCAATGTAGAAAAATTTGGTTATAGGAAAATCCTATAACCAAGTAAAGGTTTCGTGTATTATCTTTTTTTATGATTCGGAGTTATAATGTTCCTTGTCAGAAAAAACTGTTCCATAATAATTCTTTGCTTATGCATGGCAGGGAATATTATGAGATCGGAATAAGAGGAGGAAACATTATGAAGAAAAAAGTTTTAGCGGTCCTTTTGACCGGCGTACTGGCGGCAGGCATTTTAACCGGCTGCGGCGGCGCGGCAGATGATGCGGCGGAAACCCCGGCAGCGGAAGAAACGCAGGAAGAGGCAGCGCCGGCGGAAGAGGAGACGGCGGAACAAGAGCAGGGTGAAGAGACAGCGTCAGCAGAAGAAAAGGGAACGATCACGGTGGCGGCATCTCCCACACCTCACGCGGAGATTCTGGAAGCGGCAAAGCCGATTCTGGCGGAGCAGGGCTGGACTCTGGAAGTTACGGTATTTGACGATTACATACTGCCGAACCAGGTAGTTGACAGCGGCGAACTGGATGCGAACTATTTCCAGCACATTCCTTATCTGGACGAGTTTAATGCGGAGAGGGGAACACATCTGGTGAATGCAGGCGGTATCCACTATGAGCCCTTTGGTATCTATCCCGGTACAAAGAAGAGCCTGGACGAAGTGGCGGACGGTGATGTGATCGCAGTCCCTAATGATACCACAAACGAAGCGAGAGCACTGCTCTTATTGCAGGACAACGGTCTGATCAAATTGAAAGAGGGCGCAGGCCTGACAGCGACAGTACAGGATATCGAGGAGAATCCTCATAAACTTGAAATTCAGGAACTGGAAGCGGCGCAGGTACCCAGAGTAAAAGATGAAGTTGCGTTTGTTGTTTTAAATGGCAACTATGCACTGCAGGCGGAGTTCAGTGTTGCGAAAGACTCCATCGCTTATGAGAGTGCTGATTCCGAGGCGGCAAAGACATATGTGAATGTGATTGCGGTAGCTGAGGGCAATGAAAACAATGAAGGTATCAAAGCGCTTGTTGATGTTCTGAAATCCGATGAGATCAAACAGTATATTAATGAAAATTATGACGGTGCCGTAATTCCGTTTAATTAAACGCGGTCCGTCCGGATAAAGAAAAATCCCCAACCGTAATGCAATATGGTTGAGGGATTTTTTAATCCATCTTTTGTTTATTTTGAGTTTAATGGTATGCGGCATAAAAAAAGATACCTCAAAGCCTTTGAAATTTGGCTTTCAGGTATCTGTAAGTCGGCGCGACAGGATTTGAACCTGCGACCTCTGCGTCCCGAACAGGTTATGTGAGGTTTAATAGCCCATATACGTCCATTTTCCCCTTGGGATACGTCTATATACCCTTGGATACGTCTACTTTTACCATGTCCACACCTATATCTGGCACTTTTTCAAACTTTTGTTGGAACTTTGTTGGCCCTCTCCAAAAATTATTGCATATCTTAGACTTCATGCGCTGGCTGTTGCCTTTGTCAATGTTTACTTATTTTAAATACTGTAGCATAGAACCAGCACGAAATCAACACAAAAATAAGGGGATATCCTTTATATCAGATACCCCCTTACAGCTTATCCAAATGATTTATCAGCTATTTTCCCCTGCCTGTTTTTCCATTTCTTACTGACATGATTGTAAATATTTGCCGTCACTGTAATATCACTATGTCCTAACCAGTTCTGAACCTTGCCCAGTTCCCAACCATCCTCAAACAGGATGGCACAACAACTGTGCCTTAAACCATGCACTGTCAAATCTTCCGGCACGCATCCGCACCTTATCACTGCTTTCTTGAATGTTTTTGTTATGTAGTCCGGGCTGTATGTCCTCCCGTCATCCCATTTAAACACATATCCATCCTTGGAATAGATGCCCAGTTCTTTCTGATGCTCCATGACATCCAGAAGGTCACCTTTTACACTTTCCAACAGTGGAAGATAACGGTGTGAACTTTTTGTCTTTACATTGTCACGACCAATATCTCCCTGTTCTACCCTCACGATTGTATGGTTGATTATGATTTCCTCTTTTTCAAAATCTATCGCACTCCACTTTAGCCCCAACAGCTCGGAACGTCTGAACCCGTAGCAGATGCCTACTTTTGTAATACAGTAGAGTTTTTCAAAAACAGGCACGGTTCTGACATAATTTAGAAATGCTTTCGACTGTTCCTTATCCATATAGGCAATCTCTTCCGTATTATCTTCTTTCACCCTCGGCACCTTTACCTTATCTGCCGGATTTATCGTAATGACACCCTGTACCACTGCATCATTCAGAAAACCCTTTATCAAGGTCAGCTGGTCTCTTACTGTCCGTCTGCTCAAACCAGTCGGAGTATTTTCACTATAAATATTCCTGCGTCCGTTTGCCAAAGCCCATTCGCAATAATTCAGCAGGTCTTTCGCTTCTAATTCCTCAATCTTGATATCTTTCTCACGGAAATACTCTATGATTGTCTTGCCTCGGTTCTTATATCCCCATGCCGTCGTACTCTCTATCTGAGCCGACTTATAATCAATCCACCTTTCCAAACAGTCCGCAAATGAATGTGATTCCTTTTTCCGTGCCAACTGTTCAAGTTCCTTTTCTTTCTCCTGCACAAGCTGGTCTTTTATCTTTTCCGCTTCCCTCTTTTTATGTGAGGTCACTGAAATTCCTGTAGACTTCGTATCCTGTTGGCGGTATCCGCCGACATAATAACTGATAACCGCATAATATCTTCCTTTCCTTTCGATAAGGCATCCTCTTACACTCTTATTGTCCGACATAGATTTTTCCTCCTGTTCTATTTTGTCTGGGGATGGTAACGCCGACCATCCCCACTTGTCAATACTTTTTTCATTCCCAGAAACAAGCTGTTTTGTCTATCCCATATTCCTTTAAACTGATAACATACCTTGCAATATCCGGCAGTCTGTAATTAACCCAAATGAACTCATGCGCTGTATCCTTGCGCTCTTTGTTCTGGCTTGCTTTAACGATATCCATAAGCTTATAACATTTATATCCATTGGGTAACAGATACCTGTCATACAGGTCAATCCCTTTTTCCGACCTATATCCACATAACATGATTTTGCATTTGGCATTTTGAATGGTCTTGAGAAGCCTGACCTGTTGCTCATGGGACAGCTCGCAGGCATAAGCCTTGTCTGCATTTTTTCCCCTTAATTCTTTTCTGTATGGCGGATCAACAAAAGCAAAAGCAGATTTGTGTTGCTTCCTGTACAGGTCACATAAGCCATGACTTCGCGTGCCCCGAAAATATT
>OFGK01001042.1_pt1 | contig 17182 bp, 14 predicted proteins | sample 1521771 | NCBI WGS metagenome assembly OFGK01 (sample SAMEA3504088, study PRJEB24116) | mouse gut metagenome | biome: mouse gut; feature: mouse-associated habitat; material: faeces | place: Denmark | collected 2011 | reverse complement strand
CCGGTGATGATTAATGGATTTGGTGCTGAAGCCGGAATGGCTTCACTCTCTCTTACTTCCCGGTGTGGTTGAATGTCTTTGTCACCAGGGGCGTGTTCTTCTCCATGGCGATGCGCGTCGTCGTGGGATATTCGAGGGCGTTAAGCTCGGTTACGGCAAAGCGGATGTCGTTGAGGAGCTGGTCGGCCATGTCGCGGCTGAAGCCTTGTTTGCACAACACGCGCATCACAACTATGTTTTCGAGATTTGCAGGCAGGGTGTAGGCAGGCACCATCCAGCCCTTCTGGGCTAGCTTGTCCTGGAGGTCGAAAAGTGTCCATTTGGCCGATTGCTGCACTTCGGGCTTCATGAGCCAGGTGAAAATCGGGTTTGGCACTTCGGGCGAATAGGGCTGGAATTCAGGCATAGCCGCTACCTGCTGGTGGAGGTATTTGGCAATCGTCAGCGAGTTGAGCTGCACGTTCTTATAGCCTTCGAACCCTAGGCGGATGAACTGGTAGTATTGTCCGAGAATCTGTGCGGCAGGACGTGAGAAGTTCAGGCCGACCTGGCTGATTTCCGCGCCGAGGTAGTTGACGCTGAACGACATGGCATCGGGCAGATATTTTTTGTCTTTCCACACAACCCATCCCAGACCGGGGTAGACGAGGCCGAATTTATGGCCGGAGGTGCTGATTGAGAGCACCCATTTCAGGCGGAAGTCCCATTTAACCTCAGGAGTTAGGAACGGCAGGATGAACCCGCCGGAGGCTGCATCCACGTGGATGGGGATGTTGTAGCCGGTCCTGGCATTGTAGGCATCAAGAGCTTTGTCAAGCGCTTCTACATCATCGTTAAGCCCGGTCCAGGTCACGCCCTGGATAGGCACGATGCAGATAGTGTTCTCGTCGCAGAGCTTGAGGGCTTCTTGGGGGTCAAGGGTTGTTTTCTCCAAAGTCAGCGGCACGGTGCGCATCTCGATCTGCCACAGTTGCGCGAATTTTTCCCATACGACCTGGAACCCGGTCGAAATTACGAAATTGGGTTTGTCGTAAGGCTTGCCTTCCTTGATGCGGCGGTCGCGCCAGCGAATCCATGCGGCGATGCCGCCGAGCATACATGCCTCTGACGAGCCTATGGCCAGTGCCCCTGTTTTCCATTTGGCTGTTTCGGGTGTGTTCCACAGGTTGGCCATGATGTTGATGCATTTGGCGTTCATCACGGCGATACGCGGGTATTCCGTTTCGTCGATATAGTTGATGTTGATAGCCTCGTTCATCAGCTTGGTGGCATATTCGTCCATATAGGTTGTCACGAACGTGGCCAGGTTCAGCCTTGGCTGGGTTTGGGCGAAGGTTTCGTCCTTTACCATCTGATAGGCTATTTCAGGCGTTGTAGGGCCGACAGGGATTTTGTCGACGGGGGCAGCTTGTAGCATAGCGTCTGAGCCGAAGACGTCGGTCTTGGCATCACCCTGACGGAAGTTGGGGTCAATGTTTGGGTCGAGCATGGGAAAAAGTTTTTTGGTTAGAATGTTTTGGTAGAGAAAAAGGAAGTGTGTTAGGACAAATCCCAGGAAGGGCAAATAAAACTATGGCTGTTCCAAACCTGGTTGTTCGTTCAAACTATGGTTCTTCATTATCCTGTCGTATAGTAAAACACGGCAGGGTTGCTATTGTTTGGCGTCCAGGCAATAAAAATTGATTTCATTAAGTAAGTCGTGGAAATTATTTTATATTATCTGCGGCATACTTTCAGACGATTTTTGGCCGAAGATGAAGGAGTGTAGCGAGCTACACGACTGAAGATGAGGATAAAAAGCGGCGAAAGGATGCCGCAGAGAATATAAAGCCGGATTATACGTTTCATGCGTAATAATTTTCATGACTTACTTATCTCGGATAAACTTAAACGGCCCACGTGGTGTTGGGCTTTTACGGACTTTAACAAAGATGTCATGCCGACTTCTTTGCCACTGTCCGTGCTGATTTGATTTATTGTTGATTAATGTGATTAAAATTTAGGAAATGGATTGGATTGTCGATGTTTTGCGCAACAACCCCTCCCTGGCCGTGTTCCTGACATTGGGTGTGGGATTTTTCGTGGGGCAGCTGAAGTATAAGACATTCTCGCTCGGTACGGTGACATCGGTGTTGCTGGTGGGCGTTCTCGTGGGTCAGCTTGACATACCGGTGCCCGGGCCGTTGAAGGATGTGTTCTTCCTGCTGTTCCTGTTTTCGATCGGCTACAGTGTTGGGCCGCAGTTTTTCCAGGCTTTGAAAGGCGACGGGCTTAAGCAGGTCGCATTTGCCGTGGTGGTGTGTGTGCTCTGCCTTCTTTCCACGTGGGGTGTGGCATTGGTCATGGGCTATAGTCCGGGTGAGGCTGTGGGTTTGCTGGCCGGTTCGCAGACCATGTCGGCGGCAATCGGCGTGGGCACCGACACAATCAATTCGCTTGCGGTTACCGATGCCCAGAAGCAGGAGTGGCTGGGCATAATCCCTGTTTGCTATGCGGTTACCTATGTGTTCGGTACCATAGGCTCCGCTTATCTTCTTGCCAATCTCGGACCGGTGCTGCTTGGAGGGATTAAGAAAGTCAAAGCCGAGACCGCCGAACTGGAAAAGAAGATGAACGAAGGGGCGGCAAATGCCGACCCCAACCAGATTATGGCATTGAGGCCGATTGTGTTCCGCGCCTATAAGGCCGCTGCCGATTATTTCTCGACCCCGCGTACCGTGGCCGAAGTGGAGGAGATGCTGAACAGCCGGGGGAGGCGCTTGTTTGTGGAACGCCTGCGCATCGACGGCAGGATTACGGAGGTTTCTCCCGGTCTGACGGTCTCGTCGGGCGATGAAATCGTTCTTAGCGGGCGTCGTGAGTTTGCCATAGGTGACGAGGGGTGGATAGGGCCGGAAGTTTTCGATGCCGAACTCCTGGATTTCCCTGCCGAGGAACTGGATGTGACCGTGGCTTCGAAAGAGGTTGCAGGTAAGACCGTTGCCGAGCTTCGCAGCATGAAATTCATGTATGGCGTGTCGATTAAGAACATAACCAAAAGCGGGGTGTCGGTGCCTGTGCTTGCCAAGGTGCAGGTTCAGAGAGGTGATATAGTTACGGTTGTCGGGCTTGAGCGCGAGGTGAATGCCGCTGCCCCTAAAATCGGTTATGCCGACAGGAAGTCGACCAAGACCGACCTTGTGTTTGTGGGTATCGGCATTTTCCTTGGAGGCTTGCTTGGTGCGCTTGCCGTCCATGTAGGCAAGGTGCCTGTGAGCCTGAGCGTGAGCGGAGGCGCCCTTATCGCCGGGTTGATTCTGGGATGGCTGAGGTCAAAACGGCCAAGCTTTGGCCGCATACCGCGTTCTTCCGTATGGCTGATGAACAACCTGGGGTTGAACATGTTTATAGCCGTCGTGGGGATTTCATGCGGCCCGTCGTTTGTGAGCGGTTTGAAAAGCGTAGGCCCGGTGTTGTTCCTTATGGGTGTGATTTCGACATCGGTTCCATTGATTTTGGGTGTGATAATCGGGAAAAAGTTTTTCAAGTTCCCGGCGGCAATCAATCTCGGGTGCTGTGCGGGCAGCCGCACGACCACGGCGTCGCTCGGTGCTATACAGGATGCCGTAGGGAGTACCATCCCGGCTATGGGCTATACGGTTACTTATGCCATAGGGAATGTGCTGCTTATCCTGTGGGGTGTGGTGATAGTGCTATTGTTGGGTTGACGGTGCATGTGCGGCGGTGCGGTTTCCTGTGCCGTGAGCCGTTATTGCCGATAGTTATTTTGCCGGAGCCTGTGGTGAAATGGTTGCTGATTCCATTTATGCCGCAGGCTTCGCAGTTGGTGTTTTATAGGCTGCCGGTTGGAGGATTATGTCGGATGTTGAAACCGTATCGATAAAAAATGCCGGTTTGGCATCTAAAATGCCTCGGTTTCAAAAAAAATACACTAACTTTGTATTTCAAAGCCACACTATGGCTACACCTTAACATTAACTGATAAACGCCAACCTTTTTGAGAAGCTTACCCGCTTTTTTGCCGCAGGCACGGGGCTTCATCGGAATCTCGATAGAACAATGAGAGTCAAAATTCACCGCGAAGGTACCAACATATTGATAATCTTTTTGCTGGGATTGCTGGTAATCAATGTCCCGGCTTGGGTTTTTCTGCGCGGTCTGCCATGGCTTATCGCGTTGCTGACGGGGGCGTCGGTTGTGTTTTATCTGCTGGTGGTCAACTTTTTCCGTTCGCCACGCAGGCATTTCCCCGGCAACCCGGAAAATGCGGTCGTAGCCTCTGCCGACGGTAAGGTGGTGGCTCTGGAAGAGACTTTCGAGAGGGAATATCTCAACTGCCGCTGCATACAGCTGTCGGTGTTCATGAGCCCGATGAACGTGCATGCCAACTGGTTCCCCGTAAACGGAGAGGTGGTTTATGCCACACATCATCCCGGGCGGTTTATGGCGGCCTACCTGCCAAAATCAAGCACTGAGAACGAGCGGTCGACCGTGGTGATACGCACCCCGCAAGGGCAATTGGTGCTGATGCGCCAGGTGGCCGGGGCAATGGCCAGGCGCATTGTCACCTATGCATGCCCCGGCGACGAGGCTTCGGTTGAAGACCACATGGGCTTCATCAAATTCGGGTCGCGTGTCGACCTCTACCTCCCGTTGTCGACCACAATCGATGTAAAACTCGGCGACGCCACTGTGGGCGGTGTTACGCAGGTCGGTACGCTCCACCCCGAAAAGGGCTGACCTGATTACCATGGCATATCGGAGGGGGAAACATTCAACAACGTATAAGCACGCATGATTCGACGCATTATAACCTCTGTCCCCAACACACTCACCTGCTGCAACCTGCTTTGCGGTGCATTGGCATGTATTTTCGCTTTCTCAGCCTACGACACATTCCCCGGGCTTTGGGGGCTTAACGGGAGGCAGATTGTGTGGATTCTTATCGGCGGGGCTGCTTTCTTCGACTTTTTCGATGGTGCTGCCGCGCGTCTGCTCCATGCCCCCTCACCCCTTGGCAAAGAACTTGACTCGCTGGCCGACCTCGTAAGCTTCGGCGTAGCGCCTGCCATGCTGCTCTACAACATCCTGCTTGTGTGGTCGCAGTCATGGTGGATTCCTTATGTCAGCCTGATCATCCCCGTAATGGGGGCGTTGAGATTGGCCAAATTCAACCTTGACGATTCCCAATCGACAACATTCAAAGGGCTTCCGATACCTGCAAATGCCATTTTCTGGATAGGGGCCACGGCATGGATGCAATCGCATGCACGCGAATGGATGGCAAGCCATCTCTATCTGGGAAATGCAATCATTTCGGTCGCCATTATAGCCGTTGCGCTTATGATGGTTACCGATATGCGCATGTTCTCGTTGAAGCTTAAAAACTTCCGTATAGGCGAGAATTTCGAGCGCTATCTGTTGCTTATCGCGGCGGTGCTGTTTGTGGGGGTGTTCGGGGTGGAAGGTTTCGCCTATACCATTATTCTGTATTTTATATTGTCAGCCTGCATGTTGCCGTTGAAGCGGCAGAAAAGCTGAAGCCGGGGAAACCCGCATGCTGCCCTGCACGTTATTATATCTGTGACGCGGGGTTGCGCGTGCCGTTCTTACCGTCGGCACCGTATGTGTCTCTCTTACATAAAACAAAATGTGGACAATTCTATTTCTAATATTACTCTATTTCCTCTATGTGGTGCTTAAGCCTGTTATAAAGGTTTGGCGCACGGTTCACAAGGCTCAGAAAGGTGATTTTTCGGGCTTCAGCGATTTTTTCGGTCAGCCCGGGGCTCAGAAAAGCCGTTCGGCATATGATTCGGAAGGGAACAGGAAAGGGGGCTGGACGAAGGCCCGTACCCGGAAGAAAAAAATCGGCAAGGATGTGGGCGAATATGTGAAATTCAGCGAAATCACCATATCCGAGCAGGAACGCGCCGCCTCTGCTGCTACCTCTGACGCATCCAAAAGCCGTAACAGTGTAACCGAGCAGCAAGTTTCCGATATAGAGTGGGAGGAAATAAACACCATCTGAATTCCTATATGATGAAACAGCATGGATTGAACCTGAAGGCGGGCGGGGCATACTATATGCCGCGCCTGTATGATTTCCTAGGGCGCCTCAGGGATAACAACAACCGTGAATGGTTCAAGGCCAACAAAGCCGAATATGACGAGCTGCGTGCCTTATGGCTTGCCGATATAGATGTGATGCTCGCCCATATGTCGGAATGGTGGCCTTCGTTGCGCAGTGTGACCGCCAAGGGGTGTGCCTATCGTATTTATCGCGACACCCGTTTCTCGCTCGACAAAACCCCGCTGAAAACATATTTTTCGGCCGGTACAGGGCTTAACGGGCGCTCCAGCCATGATCCGGGGTTCTACCTCCAGCTGGGACCGTCGCGTGGCTCTGACGGGGACGAAAGCGGCCTCTACGGCGGTTTGTGGTGTCCCGATGCCCCGACGTTGAAAAAGGTTCGCAAAGCCATAGTCGACAATATCGAGGAATTCGAGGAAATTGTCCATGCCCCGGAGGTGGAGAAGTTTTTTCCAGGGTGGTGCGGGCGGATGTTGAAAACCATACCGAAAGGCTACGACCGTTCCCATCCGCAGGCGCATTTTTTAAGGATGCTTGAATATGGCAAGTTTTATCCTGCCGGTGAGGATTTCTTTTACGACCCCTCGTGGCCGGTGCGTGCGGCCGGTCTGTTCAGCCACCTGCGCCCGTTCGTGGAGTTCCTTGATTACTCCATTAAGGAAGAAGTGTAACCACGAGAATCGTAAAACTGTATAAAAATCGGTTTACGTAGCCACGGGGAACGAAAAAACAAGTATCTTTGTAAATTGAGATTGTATCTTTATTCAACGCAACCGAACTAACAGAACTAAAACAATATGGCAGAAATCAAATGTATAGGCATTCTGACATCCGGAGGTGACGCCCCCGGTATGAATGCTGCAATACGTGCCGTGACCCGCGCGGCTATTTTCAGCGGATTCAAGGTAAAGGGAATCTACCGTGGTTATCGCGGCCTGATTACCGACGAGATTCAGGAATTCACCACGGCCAATGTGTCGAACATCATACAGCGTGGCGGCACGATTCTGAAAACCGCCCGTTGCAAGGAATTTAAGACTCCCGAAGGGCGCCAGCTGGCTTTCGACACGCTTAAGCGCCATGGAATCGACGCCTTGGTGGTAATAGGCGGCGACGGGTCGCTTACGGGGGCACGTATTTTTGCCAATGAATTCAACTTCCCGATAATCGGTCTGCCCGGCACTATCGATAACGACCTTTTCGGCACGGATACCACAATCGGGTACGACACAGCCCTTAACACCATTATGGAATGTGTCGACAAAATCCGTGATACCGCCACATCCCACGAGCGCCTGTTCTTTATCGAGGTAATGGGTCGTGATGCAGGCTTCCTGGCCCTTAACGGGGCTATCGCGTCGGGTGCCGAGGCTGCGATAATTCCCGAAATCTCGACCGAGGTCGACCAGTTGGCCGACCTCATCCAGAACGGATTCCGTAAGAGCAAGAACTCATCGATCGTGCTTGTGGCCGAAAGCCCTGTCACAGGTGGTGCCATGGGTATTGCCGAGCGTGTTGAGAAGGAATACCCGCAATATGACGTGCGTGTGTCGATTCTCGGCCACCTGCAGCGTGGCGGTTCACCCACAGCCCACGACCGCATCCTGGCATCGCGTATGGGCGCTGCTGCCATCGATGCTCTGCTTGACGACCAGCGTAACGTTATGATAGGCATTAAGAACGATGAAATCGTGTATGTGCCGTTTGTGAAGGCTATCAAGAACGACAAGCCTCTCAACCGCGACCTCCTCAGCACTCTCCGCCGCCTCTCGATATAATTTGACGTTTTGAGTCTCATCAATACAGCAGGCGCCGCTACCTATATTGAAGGTAGCGGCGCCTGCGCATATAGAGGGTTTTGTTTGGGCGGTTGTGATAGTGTGACCAGGTGGGTGGGGCTAGTTCGACTAGTTAAACTAGTTCGCCTAAGTGGGCCAAAATCACTTTGCTTTCATCAACTCCGCGTTCCGGCTTCTCAATCGAGCATATCCGATGGGATTGCCACGATGCGGAGATTGTTGGAACGCACGAAATTGAGGATTTCGGAGCGTATTTCGGAAGGTTCGATATCTGCCTCGATGCGCTGCAGGGCGTTATAGACCGAAATGCCGCTTTGATAGATGTTGCGGTAGGCTTTCGCTATGTCGTCGATTTGTGCGTCGGTGAACCCGTGTTTGCGCATCACGAAGGCATTGACGCCGTAATAGGCCACAGGGTTGTGGGCAACGATGATGTAGGGCGGCACGTTGCCTGCAATGCGGCAGCCACCTTTGATCAGGTTCCATTTGCCTATTTTGGAATCCTCATGCACGATGCAGTTCGACGACAGGATGCAGCATTCGTCGATGTCGCAGTCGCCCGCCATGGTCACGCCGTTGCCGAGCACGCATCTCCCCTTGATGTGGGAATCGTGGCCGATGTGGCATTTGGCCATGATGAAGTTGTCGTTGCCGATTCGTGTGCCTCCCGCGGAGGTGATTCCACGGTTGATAATCACGTTTTCGCGTATGGTGTTGTTATCGCCGATGAAACAGTAGGTTGTTTCGCCTTTCCATCTGAAATCCTGTGGGTCAGCCCCGATGATTGCTCCCTGGTAAACGCGGTTGTTGCGTCCCATGCGGGTGCCGTTCAACACCGATGCATAAGGCATGATTTCGCATCCGTCACCTATCTCCACATCCTTGTCGATGAAAGCGAAGGGATGGATTGTTACGTTGGCGCCGATTTTTGCCGACGGGTCAACATGTGCCAATGGGCTTGTCATAGTTATAGCTTTTAAGGGTGAAAACTATTTACCTGCCGCCTCCGAGGCTCTGGTAGAGATTGATGAGAGCCTGTTCGCGTGCGAGTTCGGTCGAAAGGAGGCTTATCTGGGCATTCAGGAGGCTCGACTGTGCGGTGAGCACTTCGAGGTAGGTTGTCTTGCCGTCATAGGCCAGCAGCAGGTTGGTTGCCTCTACTGCTTCTTCGAGGTTTTTGACCTGCTCGGTGAGGTAGGCCGTTTTCGAGGCGGTCTTGTCGAGTGCCACGCAGTAGTTGTTGACTTCGGCGGCTGCCGAGAGCAGGGTGTGCTCGAAGTTGTTCATGGCCTGTTGCTGCTGTGCTTTTGCCCCTTTGAGCCGTGCTATGTTCTGTCCGCGTGAGAATAGGGGTGCGGTCAGCGAGCCTGCAAGCTGGATGAACCAGTCGCCGGGATTCTTGATGAATGAGCCGAGCAGGTTTGTGAAGCCGCCGTTCGAAGTAATGGTTATGCCGGGGTAGAAGGCCGCACGGGCTGAGTTTGTGGCATAGTATGCCGTAGCCAGCCCCTCTTCGGCCGCACGTACGTCGGGACGCATCGCAAGTTCACGCATGGCGACGCCGTCGCGCAGAATCTGCGGCACTTCCATGCGTGCAGTAGCAGGGATTTCCCATGTTGCCGGTGCCTCGTTGAGCAGCAGCGACATCGAGTTGTTGGCCTGTGTGAGGGCGGTTTCAAGGTCGGTGATTGATGCGAGTATCGACCAGTACTGTGCCTGGCTCTGCACCACGGCGGCCTGGTTTACGCGTCCGGCCTCTTTATAGTCCTTCATTATCTCTACGTTCTTCGCCCAGATTTCGGCGGTTTCCTTGCTCAGGGCGAGCTGTGCGTTGAGGGTGGCGATGGTGTAGTAGCATGTTGCCACGCCGGTGATTATCTGGGAGTGTGCGGCCTGCAGGTAGTCCTCCTGCATGCGCACTGCGGCTGAAGCGCTGCGCTTGTTGTTGAGGATTTTGCCGAACACATCGATTTCCCAGCTTATGGCCATGGGGATGGTGTAGTTCCAGCTGCCGCTGAAGCCGCTTCCGGCATATGAGGCCCCGGCGCCTGTGGCGTTGATTGCCACGGCAGGGAGGTAGCTCAGTTTGGCCCCGAGCAGGTTGGCGCGTGCCACATCCACGTTGAGGCGGGCGTTTTCAAGGTTCACGTTGTTGGTGAGTGCCCGGTTGATGTAATCCTGCAACAGGGGGTCGGTGAACACGCTCTGCCAGTTGAGGTTGCCGTAGGCGGTGGAGTCGGGTGCCGACTCTTTTGCCTGCACATATTCCTTGGTCATGGCAGTGTCCTGCGGCATGTCGAATTTCTTGTAGATATGACATGACGAGAGCATGGTCACGCCCACAGCCGTCAGAAGCCCTATCCGTGCTATTTTGTCGAATTTCATTATCATCTTATGGTTTTGTTTCTGTCCTTCCGCCGCCCCTCCGGGGGAATGATGCCCGGAGGGGGCGGATGCGGACTGATGCTGTTATGTCTGACTTTATGACAAACACACTTTCAGAGATTGCCGGGAATCATTTTGAAACCATTCCCAGGCAGATGCCCTTAGCGTGAGTACTGCTCGATTTCGCTTTCGATGCCTTCGTTGTCGGTGTCTTTCCACTTGATGGGGGTAATCTTTTCCTGGATAATCTGGAATGCCACGAACAGGGCGGGCACGATGAAAATCTGGAGAATCATACCGATTAACATACCGCCGATTGAGCCTACACCGAGGGCGCGGTTACCGTTGGCACCTACACCTGAGGCAAACATCATCGGGAGAAGACCGATAATCAAGGCCAGCGAGGTCATAAGAATCGGTCGCAGACGTGCTGTTGCACCGGCGATGGCGGCGTTGACAATCGACATACCCGTGCGGCGGCGTTCGAGCGCGAACTCGATGATAAGGATGGCATTCTTGGCCAGGAGGCCGATAAGCATAATCAACGAGATCTGCAGGTAGATGTTGTTGGTGATTCCGAAAATCTTGGCGAAGATAAACGAACCCATCAGACCGAACGGAATCGAGAGGATAACGCCCCAGGGGATGATATAGCTCTCATACTGTGCCGACAGCAGGAGGTAGACGAACAGGAGGCAGAGGCCGAAGATAATCGCCGTGGTGTTCGACGAGCTTGTGCCTTCCTCGCGGGTCATACCTGCGTACTCATATCCGTAGCCTGCGGGGAGTGTCTGGGCGGCTACGCGTTCGATGGCGGCGAGTGCCTGGCCCGACGAATAGCCTTCGGCGGGGTTACCCGTCACGGCAATCGACTGGAAGAGGTTGAAACGGTTCAACAAGTCGGGGCCGTAAACCTTCTCGATATTGATGAAGTTTTCAAGCGATGCCATAGAGCCGTTGGCCGAGCGCACCTTGATGTTCTTGAGGGTCTCGGGGCTTACGCGGGCCTGTGGGGGCGCCTGCATCATCACACGGTAGATTTTACCGAAACGGTTGAAGTTCGACACATACATCGAGCCGTAGTAGCCTTGGAGGGTGGAAAGGATGGTCGATGTCGACAAGCCTGCTTTCTGTGCCTTGGCGGCGTCGATGTCGATTTTATACTGCGGGAAGGTTGGGTTGAAGGTGGTGTAGGCCATCTGGATTTCGGGCTGCTGGTTGAGTTGTGCCAGGAAGCCCTGAACCACCGCGAAGAACTGGTTGATGTCGCCGCCGGTCTTATCCTGCATCTTAAGCTCGAAACCGTTGGTTGTGGAGTAACCGGTAATCATCGGCGGGGCGAAGGCAATCACACGTCCGTCCTTCACAATCTGGCCGGTTATGCCGTAGACCATTCCCAGCACGGCATCGACGCTTTCGGTTTTCTTGTCGCGTTCGCTCCAGTCTTTTAGCTTGACGATGAATGTTCCGTAGGTGGGTCCTGCACCGGCGATGAACGAGTAACCCACAATCTGCTGGCTGTATTCCACTGCCGGGATGTTCATCAGCACATGGTCAACCTGGTTCATCACCTCGATTGTGCGCTCCTGCGATGTGCCCGGGGGCATGTCGACCATCACGAAGAATGTTCCGGTGTCTTCGTTTGGCACAAGGGCGGTGGGGGTGGTGCCCATAAGCCATACAAGTATGGCGATTGATGCTGCCACGATGCCGGCCGAGGTGATTTTATGACGTATAAAGAACGATGTGCATTTGTTGTAGCCGCCGAGGATGCTGTTGAACACGCGTTCGAACGCTTTTTTGAACGATTGTGTGAACAGTCCCCACACGGTTAGCACGGCGCAGAGCAGGGCGATGATGCCTTGCAGCACGGTCGGGAAGTCAAACCATCCCATCACCATGAAGGTGATGGTTGCGGTAAGCATGGCAAGTGTGCCGAGCGGGAGCCAGAAACTTTCCCAGCGGCCTACGGTTTTGCCAATCATGGCTTGGCCGGCTGCCTTGTAGGCATCGCCCATGCGTTTCGACAGCGGGTCGTGCGAACCGTCGGCCTTGTGTGGCTTTAGGAACACGGCGCAGAGCGCAGGCGAAAGCGTCAAGGCGTTCAATGCCGAGAAACCGATGGCTATGGCCATGGTGAGACCGAACTGCTGATAGAAGATACCCGATGTGCCGGGCATGAACGACACGGGGATGAACACGAGCATCATGACCAGGGTGATGGAGATAATGGCTGTGCCGATTTCGCTCATGGCGTCGATTGAAGCCTTGCGGGCGCTCTTGTAGCCCGCATCGAGCTTGGCATGCACAGCCTCGACCACCACGATGGCGTCGTCGACCACGATGGCGATTGCAAGCACCAAGGCCGACAGGGTGATGAGGTTGATGGAGAACCCGATGAGCTGCATCGCGAAGAATGTACCCACAAGGGCTACAGGGATGGCGATGGCAGGGATGATGGTTGAGCGGAGGTCGCTGAGGAACACATACACCACGAAGAACACAAGGATGAATGCTTCGATAAGGGTCGAGATTACTTTGTGAATCGAGGCGTAGAGGAAGTCGTTGTTGTTCATCGGCACGGCGAATTCCAGACCCTTGGGGAGGTCTTTCTTCATGATTTCAACCTGTGCCAGGCATTCGTTGATGATTTCGGTAGCGTTGGAGCCTGCCGTCTGGAACACGATGGCCATGGTAGCCGGTTTGCCGTTAAGCGACGAGGTGTAGTCGTAGGTTACCTTGCCGAGTTCCACATCGGCCACATCCTTGAGATAGAGCACATCGCCGTTGGCATTGGTGCGCACAACGATGTTTTCGAATTCCTCGGGGGTTTCGTAGCGTCCGCGATACTTCATCGTGTATTGGAACGACTGCTCGCCCTGGGCGCCGAACGAACCGGGGGCGGCCTCGATGTTTTGGTCGCGCAGGGCGGCTGCGACATCGGCCGGGGTCAGTCCGTACTGTGCCATGATTTCGGGCTTGATCCATATACGCATGGAGTAGTCGCCGCCGAAGCTCATCACGTCGCCCACGCCCTTTACACGTTGAAGAACCGGGATGACGTTGATTTTCATGTAGTTGTCGAGGAACTCGCCGTCGTAGTCGGGGGTGTTGGTGTAAAGGGCCACACCAACGAGCATGGAGCTTTGGCGTTTGCGCGTAATCACACCTACCTGGGTTACTTCGGCTGGGAGGAGGTTCTGGGCCTTCGCAACACGGTTTTGCACGTCGACGGCAGCCATGTCGGGGTCGAAGCCCTGTTCGAAGTGAACGTTGATGGTTGCCTCGCCGGTGTTGGTGGCGGTCGATTCGATGTAGGTCATACCCTCGGCGCCGTTGATTGATTCTTCGAGGGGTGCGATAACGGAGTTGAGCACGGCCTGTGCGTTGGCGCCGTTATAGCTGGTGCTGACCGAGATGGTCGGGGGGGCGATGTCGGGATACTGGGTAATCGGCAGGGAGCTAAGACCGATCAGACCCAGCAGCACGATGAAAATCGAGATTACCGTCGACAGCACCGGGCGGTTAATGAATGTATCCAGTTTCATTTGTCAGATATGAATGGATTCCGAGTTTGCCTGCATGTTTTCTAGGAAATGTTGCAGGCAGCCTCTTGTTATTTTTTTTACGTTTAGTGATAGAAAGTAGGTGGGGTGTGGTTACTGCTGCGGGGCTGCCTGCTGCTGTTGTGCCGCTATGGCGGCAGCGCGGGCTGCTGCGTCAAAAGGCTTGATGGGCATGTTGTCGCGCACCTTGGTGCCGACACCCTCCACAACCACGCGTTCGCCGGGTTTGAGGCCGTTGGTCACGATGAACTGCTGCCCGTCGTTTTCAGGAGCAACGGTAATGGCGGTGTCTTATAAGAAGCTATTCAAAATTCTCATCGATAGAGATATGAAAAAGAAAGATTTTCGGGAGTATGTCGGTATCAGCTATTCGACCCTAAGCAAATTGGAGAAGGGCGAGAACACAAATGTTGATGTGTTGGAGCGGATATGCCTGAAAATGGATTGTCGTATAGAGGACATTATGGAGATATTGCCAGATCAACAGCCAGAACCGAAAAGACAAGAGCAAGATGAAAATTGAAAGGAGACACACCATATGGAGAGGAAAGAGTACAGCGCCGGTGCGGTTAAGGTGTGTTTCTGGTTCAGTGAGTTCCGCAAGGTTGTGACTCTTCTGAGCGAGGGCAACAGCATGGAGAATATAAAAAGCATAAATCAGCAGGAAAACATTTTCTCTGCTCCCACTCCTCTTCGCGCCAATCAAATATTCAGCACAGTTTCTGCTCGTGTAAAGAGTTTAGACAACAGTTTTTATCCACTGTTTCTCGAAAGCGACCTTGCCACGCAAAAGCTGTTTGCGCTGGTTGGCGCGATGGCCTATGATACATTATTTTTCGATTTCGTTTATGAAGTTATACGTGAAAAAATGATAATCGGCACAAATGAACTACCCGACAGCGATGTGCGCATCTTTTTTAAGAACAAGCAGATTCAGAATGAAAAAGTAGCCGGGTGGACTGATGCCACCCTGAATAGACTTGGACGATGCTACCGCACGATGCTGTATGAGGCAGGAGTTATTGACAAGTCGAAAAATGCCCGCAAAATTTTTAGGCCCATACTCACGCCGGAATTTCATCAGTGGCTCGATGAGCAGGATATGGAAATCTTCATAAACGCTTTGACGGGGGTGAGATAATGGCAGACCTGACAGCACGGCTTGATGAAATGGAAACCGCGATACGAAAACCGTCATTTCGGCAGAGCAGCGGCAGGGCCAATGAGGTCAACTATTGGGTTTTCGATTATCCTCCTGAGCGGGAATTGGAGGTGCGGGAACGCATTGCGTACCTGAAGAATAAAAATCAGCGCGAAACAGACAGCTTTGAGCTTGTCGTATTCGATCTATATGACATTGTCATAGATTTCCTTGAGCAGAGAGGCTTCCTGGACAAGTGTTATGCCTTTGAGCGCAAGGCGGGGATCAACCGCATTGTAAAGGCGGTCAACAATTCTATGAAGGTGAACGATGATGACAGCCTGATTGTCCAGTACATCAAAGACCACACGCCGGAGAATGCAGTTGTGTTCCTTGTCGGTATTGGCAAGTGTTACCCCATCCTGCGGTCACACAAGGTTCTGAACAATCTGCATCAGGCGTTTGTGCGTGTCCCTGTGGTGATGTTTTTTCCGGGAACCTATAACGAGCAGGAACTGATCCTGTTTAACGAGATCAAGGACGATAACTACTACCGGGCGTTCCGCCTTGTGAAATAGTGGAGGTGCGGCTATGCAGATTCAGGAACTGTTTGCGAAAAAGATAGACCGTGAGATTCAAGGCGTCATCATCGTGGGTCAGGGTGAAGACACGAATGTCTCGCAGGAACTGGAGGAATATGTTGTCACGCGGGAACTGGAAAAGCATTTTCGGGATTTCTTCGCGGCATATAAGAAGGGAATCACGGGAACTACCCCGAAAATGGGCGTATGGATTTCCGGTTTCTTCGGGAGTGGTAAATCCCACTTTCTGAAAATCCTCTCCTACCTGCTGGGGGACAAGTGTGTCGGTGATAAGACTGCGTTGGACTACTTTGTAGAGAATCAAAAAATCCATGACCCGATGGTGCTGGCCGACATGCGCCTTGCGGCTGAGACACCTGCGGATGTTATCCTGTTCAACATTGACTCCAAGAGCGAATCCAACGGGAAACAGAACAAAGACGCCATCGTGAATGTGTTCCTGAAGGTATTCAACGAGAAACTGGGCTTTTGCGGCTCTATGCCCCATGTGGCAGATTTGGAGCGCAAACTGACTGGGGATGGACGCTATGAGGAGTTCAAAGCGGTGTTTGAGGACGAGTACGGCTCTCCCTGGGAAGAATCGCGCCAGGACTTTGACTTTATTCAGGACAGTGTTGTGGATGCGCTTGCGTCTATGGGATTTATGAGCGAGGCCGCCGCCCGAAACTGGTGCGAAAAAGCGGCGGAGCCGTACACCGTCAGCATTGACGATTTTGCAAAGCGCGTTCGTGCCTATCTGGACAGCAAGGGCAAGGACCAGCACATTGTTTTTCTTGTGGATGAAATCGGCCAGTACATCGGCGAGGACAGTAACCTCATGTTGAACCTGCAGACGGTTACTGAGGACCTTGGACGCGAGTGCCAGGGGCGCGCCTGGATCGTTGTGACGAGCCAGCAGGATATTGATTCCGTCACGAGAGTAAAGGGCAGGGACTTCTCCAAAATTCAGGGCCGCTTTGATACCCGTCTGTCCCTGTCCTCCGCCAATGTGGATGCGGTTATCAAAAAAAGGATCCTCGATAAAACGGCCACGGCATCTGAAACGCTCTGGCTTTTGTTTGAGCAGAAAACTACCGTTATCAAGAATCTGATTGTGTTCAATGACGGGGTTGAGAAAAAGCTGTATGCGGGTGCGCAGGACTTTGCGGAGGTCTACCCCTTTGTGCCGTATCAGTTTAACCTCCTGGCGAGTGTTCTCACATCCATTCGTACCCACGGTGCCTCCGGCAAGCACTTGTCCGAGGGCGAGCGATCCATGCTTGCAGTGTTTAAGGAGTCCGCCTCTGGTCTAAAGACGAAGGAGATTGGCGTGATTGTGCCGTTCCACCGTTTCTATGACGCACTGGAAAATTTCCTTGATCACAGCCATAGGGGCGTCATCATCCGGGCATACGACAACAGTTATATCAACCCGGAGCAGAAAGACCGCGATGTGTTTGCCGTCAATGTCCTGAAGACTCTGTTTATGGTTAAGTATGTGCTGGAGATTGAGGCGAATATAGACAATATCACCAGTTTGATGGTGGAGAATATCGCGGATGACCGCATTGAATTGAAAGGCCGGGTTGAGGATGCACTGAAAGTATTGACCCGCC
>OFGK01001039.1_pt1 | contig 17204 bp, 17 predicted proteins | sample 1521771 | NCBI WGS metagenome assembly OFGK01 (sample SAMEA3504088, study PRJEB24116) | mouse gut metagenome | biome: mouse gut; feature: mouse-associated habitat; material: faeces | place: Denmark | collected 2011 | reverse complement strand
ACACTATACTCTTGATACTCTCTCCCGCCCACCGGAAAAATCCGCTGACCCGTAAATCTCTTAAGCAGAGATGTATCGATACCAGGTTTCATTTAAAATTGAAATGAAACCTGCCGTTCAAGCGTTGGCTTGATAATGATACATGGATAATAGCATATTTCTGATTCCAACAAAGGTGAGGAAGAGCCTTAGGAAAACGAAGGCTTTTTATTGCGCGGCTTGCTTGCTATTCAGAAAAAGAGTAACTTTGCAGCATCGATACATCTCTGCTTAAGAGATGTACCGGCATCAGATTGAGCCAGGTTTTGCCAGGCTTATGGTAATTTGATGTATGGCAATGATTTATGTTGTGCATGCAATTATGGAAACCTCTGTTATGGAACACACGCCGCAAACAGGGGGAGAAGAGCTGTTCCCGAAAGTCGGGGTAGTTTGATTTTTCCTTGCGTTATTGATTTCACGCAGTTTTTGCAACCTCTTGTTTATATGGGTTCCACTGTAGGACGTTCTGTGTCGGCGGCAGATGATGCCATGAGGCATTGTGCTGTTGCCGGGGATGTCGAGGTGCGGTTTTCAGATATTGCCGAAAGGGTGAGATGCTGTAAGTCGGCATCTACGGCCAAGGGGTATCTTGCCGTCCTGGGTAGGTTGGAGCAATATTGCGGATGCGGCAGTTTGTTGTCGGGGCAGGTTTCAGCTGATTTTGTTACCGGTTTCGGACGGTTTCTTGCCGAGGAGAAGTTGACGGCGGCCACCGTTGCCATGTACAAGCGCACGTTGCGGGCCTTGCTGAAAGATGCGTTCGGGCAGCAATGTGCCGGGGTGATAAAGGCGGCGTTTGCCGATGTTGTTTCCGCGAATGAAACCGATACGCGCGGCATCACTGCCGACGAACTGCGCCGTGTGGCATATGCCGATTTGGGCGGTTCGCCATGGCTGATGCGTGTTCGTGATGTGTTTATGATGTGTGTTTATGGCTGCGGGCTGCCGTTGGGCAAACTTAAGCAGGCGCTGGCAGCGGAACCGGGTTCAGGAATGATGGATGATGACGCCGACGCTGCCTGCGGCTTCGCACGGTTTCCTGCTGCAAAATGGATGCAGGAGGGTGCGGCGGCATTCGGGCGCGTACATGGCACGGGGATACGGGAATATCTGGCCGGGCTGTCGGAATCCACTTATATAAAAGGGTTGGGGGCAATAGGTACCGTATTGCAATTGAAGCATCCGCTCACGCCTAAGTCGGCGGTTGACGGATGGATTGCCGTAGCGCAGTCAATCGGGGTGCGTGGTGCGGTTATTGCGGCGCCTGCCGTTACCGGCGACACGGCCTATAGGAAGATAATGGGGGATGAGTTTGACGATACCACACGGGAAGAGGGGGTGCAGGCCGCATGCCGGGTGGCGGGGGCGATTACCGATTTGACCGAACGATGGTATGCCATGCGCTGTTTTGCCGATAGTCCCGAAGATGTGTCGGCGAGAATTAAGGGGGGAGAGGTAGTTGAAGGGAAGGTGGAGACATTCATCCCGGTGGCGTCGCAGGGTGGCAAGAATATGGCTGTCGGCGACAGGCTGATGGGGAAGATGCTGTTTTTCCGTTGCACGTCGGCCGCAGCGGTTGTGTTGAAAAACCGCCTGGGGAGGGGTGTGCATGTGTTTTCGTTTCACGACAGCGAACGCACGCCTGCCTTTATCAACACCGACGAGATGATGGCATTTATGTTCCTGGCTGATGTTGCCGGTGATACGATACGCTATTTTTTCCCGGATGAAACCGAGGCGATGCCTGAATTTTCGGCAAACGAACGGGTGACGGTTACCAACGGCAATTTTACAGGGCATGTGGGGTTGATTGACAAAGTGGGGAAAGACCGTCTGCGTGTGGTGGTGCGCATCGAGGCGATGAACGGCGCTATTGTGACGGCTGAAATCCCTGCCAAATTCCTGCGTCCGGCATCGTGACGGGCATTTCCGTGATGCAGACGGTATTGTCAATTTTGGGGTAAAATTTAGGCAAACTCCGAGGTGGAGATGAATATAACTTCGGAATTTCAAGATTCGATAAATGGCTATGGTTGTCGGTGTTAATTCGGCTGGGGCGGTTACGGTTCCAATAAGCAAGCGCATGACCGACGTGGAGCTTTGCGCAGCTGTCGACGCTGCAAACCGGGCGTTCGACCTTCGTTATGACGAAGGGGTTGACACCGCTGCCGAATGGAAGCGCATATGCCGGATATACAGGGAGATAGAACGCCGTATGGCGGAGGCCGCGATGTCTGACATCAGTCGGTGCGCCATGCTGACGGAGGCTCTCCGCAGCCTTATCAACGGGCGGCGGTCGCCAGGTTCTCGCGGGAAGGATGAGTGGTTTTACACGCTTATTGATGCCACGATGGGGATTATAGAGGTATACCGGGCCAATCCCGCCACCCTTCCGCCCCATATGATTCTCCCGCATCTGCGTTTTGCCAAACAGACATTCCCCCGCCTCGACCACATCACCCTCCCCCTGCTTGCCGCCTTGGAGGGCCATCGACCTGTAGAGACGGGATAGCATCCCGTCTCAGCATCCCGTCTCAGATGGCATCCCAGTTCCAGGTAATATCCCCGTCCCGGATAGGGATCCCTTTTCGGGATGGCTTTGGCCGAATATAATTTTGCGATAATATGCACTTAACCAGCCTCAGAAACCGTTATGGAATAGACGGGGAGGCGTATCGGGTTCTTTTTGAAACGTAGATGCTATCGGAGACGGGATGCTGAGACGGGATGCTATCCCGTCTCTACAGATACAGAGCTAGATAACATTAAAGAAGCACATCATAATGGAAAAGTTTAACATTGCCGTGGCCGGCACGGGATATGTCGGATTGAGTATCGCCACATTGCTGGCGCAGCATAACCGCTTGACTGCTGTTGACGTGGTGCCTGAAAAGGTCGACATGATCAACCGCAGGCAGTCGCCAATCCAGGATGAGTATATTGAAAAATACCTGGCCGAAAAGCAACTGGATTTGACGGCGACCCTCGACGGGGCGTCGGCCTACCGCGATGCAGACTTTGTTGTGATTGCCGCCCCGACGAACTACGACCCGGTAAAGAACTATTTCGACACATCGCATGTGGAGGAGGTCATCGACCTGGTTCTGAGTGTCAATCCTGATGCCGTTATGGTAATCAAGTCGACAATCCCCGTGGGATATTGCAGGTCGCTTTACCTGAAATATGCCGCCCGTGGTGTGGAGCGCTTCAATCTGCTGTTCTCGCCCGAGTTCCTGCGTGAAAGCAAGGCTCTTTACGATAACCTGTACCCATCGCGCATCATCGTGGGTATTCCAAAGATGATCGACCATGAGGCTTATGCCAGTGAAAACGGGATAATCGGCCGTGTGGCCGATATTGAAAAACTCGACAAAGCCGCCCATGCGTTTGCCGCCTTGCTCCGGCAGGGGGCTTTGAAGGAGGATATCCCGACCCTGTTCATGGGGCTTAAGGAGGCCGAGGCGGTGAAACTTTTCGCCAATACCTATCTTGCCTTGCGTGTGAGCTATTTCAACGAACTCGACACCTATGCCGAGGTCAAGGGGCTTGATTCGCAGGCAATCATCGAAGGGGTAGGGCTTGACCCGCGAATCGGCACGCACTATAACAACCCGTCGTTCGGCTATGGCGGCTACTGCCTCCCCAAGGACACCAAGCAGCTTTTGGCCAACTATGCCGATGTGCCGCAGAACATGATGTCGGCCATTGTGGAGAGCAACCGCACCCGTAAGGATTTCATCGCCGACCAGGTGTTGAAAATGGCCGGGTACTATAATTATTCGGCACACAACGCCTATGGCACCGCCCCAGAAGGTGAATGCGTCATAGGGGTGTACCGCCTGACGATGAAGTCGAACTCCGACAACTTCCGCCAGTCGTCAATCCAGGGCGTGATGAAACGCATCAAGGCCAAAGGCGCCACTGTGATTATCTACGAGCCGACGCTTGCCGACGGCACCACCTTCTTCGGGTCGCGCGTGGTCAACGACCTCGCCGAGTTCAAGCGCCTTTCGCGCGCAATCCTCGCCAACCGCACCGACCCCTCCCTTGCCGACGTGTCGGAAAAAGTCTACACCCGCGACCTCTTTGCCCGCGACTGAATTGTGGAACATACCGCTGACAAATGACAACATCGGTAAAGACCTCTAATTCCCAAATTGCCAAGAACACCCTGTTTCTGTATGTCAGGATGTTGCTGACCATTCTTGCTAATCTTTATGCTGTAAGGGTTATATGGCAGGTTCTTGGAGTTGACGATTACGGTGTATATAACGTGGTAGGTGGAATTGTGGCCATGTTCGCATTCCTCAATAATGCAATGATAGCTTCTTCTCAGAGGTTTATATCTTTTGAGTTGGGAACGGGAAATGCCGAGAAATTGAAAAAGGTTTTCTGTATCTCGGTTACAGTGCATGTGCTTTTAGCCTTGATTATATTGCTTTTGGCGGAAACAGCGGGGCTTTGGTTTCTAAATGCGAAACTGAATATTCCCGCTGACCGCATGATTGCCGCCAACTGGGTGTATCAGTGCTCGATTATTGCATTTATGGTCAATGTGGTGAGTGTTCCCTACAATGCCTGCATCGTGGCGCATGAGCACATGAAGGCGTTTGGTTATTTGGGCATATTAGAAGCTATGTTTAAGTTGGGAATTGTGTTTATGTTGATGCTAATCCCCGGTGACAAGCTCATTGTTTATGCGCTGTTGGTTCTTGGTGTCTCTGTGACGATGCGTGTTATTTACGGAAGTTACTGCCGCCGGAACTTCACGGAATGCCGCTACCATTACGCAACTGATCATAACCTTATGCGCGACATGTTTTCGTTTGCAGGATGGAGCTTTATAGGCAATCTTGGTTTTTCTGTTCGCGATCAGGGGCTCAACATCATATTGAATATGTTTTTCAATGTGGCTGTTAATGCAGCCAAAGGGATTGCGAATCAGGTTGGAACAGTATTAAATGGGTTTGCTTCCAATTTCACGATGGCAATTAATCCACAGCTTACTAAACTATATGCTGCAGGTGATATTCAAGGTATGGTTCAATTGCTCATCAATGGATGTAAAATTTCATTATTATTGATGTCGGCAATTGTGGTACCTCTGATATTCTCTGCGAATGTATTGCTCCGACTATGGCTGGGCGAGATTGCACCATACACCATTGGCTTTCTTCAGTTAGTTCTCCTTATGTCGTTGGTAGATTGTGTAATTAGCCCTATTACGACGTCTTTACAGGCAACGGGCAACATAAGGAAATTCCAAATAATTATTTCCATTATAATGATTGCCAATATTCCATTGGCATGGCTTTGGTTGAAATTCGATCTTAACCCATATTTGGTTATGGTTGTGGCTATAATAACATCTGTGATTGGTCTTATAGCCAGGCTTATGTTACTTCATGAATTGATTCCGTTTTCTTATAGCAAATTTATCAAGAAAGTGTATGGCCGTACAATTCCGTTTATATTTATAATTGGGTGTACTGCATGGGCTGTTTATCCATTATTCCGTGATAGTTTAACAGGTATTATAGGCTTTTTCGGAGTGGAATGGAGTGCCTGTTTGATTTTAGGATGGTTCATAGCTTTTAATAAAAAAGAACGGGTTCTAATTACCAAGATGGTTTCTTTGAAACTTAAAAGGGGATAATCTGAAACGGAATATACGATTCAGATCTGATAATAATGAGTGTTCTTCAATATATCCGATTGTTTGGGAATTGCATACGTAGGGGGGATGCAATTTCGGTCATATCAATATACAAGGCTATTCATGATAATTTTAAATGGTCAGGTATAATCATTGGAATTTCTGTTTTTATTGGACTTGTCGTTTGCTTTTCCCTGCCCAAAGAATATCGTAGCTCAGTTCAAATATCATTAGAAGAGTCATCAAGTCCAGTGAACACGGGTTCTAAAAAAGTGATGGATCTCTTTATAACTTCTAATAATAAGGATGCCGTTCATGTAGAATCTTATCCTGATTTAGTTTTAAATCAGGCTGCTATAGAGGTAATCGCACAATTTAAGCTGCCAATAACAAGCAATGGCAATAAGGTTGAGGAAAAGTCGTTGCGTGAGATTATCGAGAAAAATACAACAAATCCGTGGTGGAGCAAAATTGCAGACGTTATTATATCTCCTTTGCGAGATGAGGCTGATTGTGAGGCTCGTCTTATTAGCGAGCTTCAGCGACGTATTCTTGTCTCAAGTGGGAAAAGTAAGAATATTCTTGTTATTGAAACATTGATGCAAGATCCTTTGACATCTGCAGTTTTGTGTGATAGTGTTGTTTGTTTTCTGAATAATCAGTTGGTACAATTCAATAAGCAAAAACTATCTGATAAGCAGTTGTTTTTGCAGGCTCAAGTTGAAGGACTCAAACATGACTATTATCAGACATTGGAGAATGCGGCGAAATATATGGATACTCATCAGGGGAGGCTATTGATGCGGGACAGTATAGTTGGCGAATGCCTGTCACGTGAGGCCGAAATACGTTTCGATGCGTACTTAAAGGTGTATAAGGAGTTTATTTTATCCAAGTTTGCTCATGACCATCCGCAGGATAGATTCTTTACCATAATTCCGGCGCACGTAGCAGTAAGGCCCACATGGCCAAAGAAGGTTGCCATCATTTTTATTTTTGGTTTTCTTAGTATGATGTTGGTAGTTATTTCAGCAACAATAAAGGCGGGTTGCCATTCCATTAATATAGATGAGGTCATTAAATAAAAATCTTACTGGCCATATTTCGAGTGTCTCAGTCTGGCTGGCCTGTATGATGGCTGTAGTTTCAATGAAACCATGGTTTGCATGGGACTTTCCTTTTGACACACTATTATCAATCTTGTTTATTGTTTGCCGTCTACCTCTTTTGCAAAAAAACAATACGATTAGGAATCTCCTTTTAGTGGAAGGGTTCTTGGTGTTTTCTGCATTTTATATGCAGCTTTTTCAAATTCCGATCAAAATTTCAGCTATTAGGGTTATAGTAACGGTTGTTCCCATAAGCTTATTCTTATTGACAACAGCTGCAGAAAAACGATTATTTGTTAATAGACTTATTAAGATTTACAGTCTAATACTTTTGGTTTCATTGATAGGTTTTACATTGAAGACGGTTGGAGTTGAGTTGCCTTATTCGATTCTGAATAATCCAAATCCGTTTTACTCCGCGTATAAAAACTATTACTTTTTCACGGTCTATCAGGATTTGGATTTATTTACTCGTTTTACTGGTATTTTTGCTGAACCTGGTCATGTTGGGATGATTTCAGCCATACTGTTATACGTAAATGGGTTTTCTTTAAAGCGTGCTTCTAATGTTATTATGACGATTGCCCTTATATGGTCATTTTCATTGGCGGGATTTCTTATCTATGCAATAGGGTTGACGATATATCTGATTCTTAAATCTAACTATCCGATTCGGGTACTAATGAAGGTTATGTTAGGCTTTGGATGTATTGTAGGAGTTGCCATAGCAACTTATTCGCCTTCAAATGACGATATAGTGACGCAATTGATATTAAAACGTCTTGAATTTGACTCGTCGAAAGGACTTGCCGGAAATAATCGTAACACAGGTAATTTTGACAATATTTACTCTAATTTTATGCAGAATCATAAGGTTGTGATTGGTATGGGATCAGAGGAATATGGACGTAAGTTTTATGGAACAGCTAATAGCTCATATAAGACCTTTATAATGGAATATGGATGGGGTGCAACGGTCATGCTGTTGTTGTTTATGTTACTATGTCTAATTGTTTTCCCATCTCGAATTGGTTTCGGGCTATTCTGCTTGATTGTGATATCTTTCATACAGAGGCCATATTTTCTATGGTTTATAGAGTGTTTTGCATATATTGTTGCAATTTCAGAGTTCTATATAGGAAGGCAAACAAATAATCAAAGTATTAGTGAAAACCAAGCTGTTATATATTCTAGTTAGTTCACAAACGGACATCTACCTAGAACAGGCATACATTTCAATATCATCCGTTCGTCATCATATGGGACGAAATGTGATAGTTTGTTTGTTGACGGATACTCAAACAAGAGTCTCTATGAATGGAGGTAGGAGTCATATATTAGAATTGGTGGATGAAGTTGTAAGCGTTGATGTTGGTAACGGGTTTTCACCTCTGCAGAGATCACGTATATTAAAAACTTCTGCAAGAAATCTGGTGAACGGTGATTACTTGTTTATAGATTGCGATACGATAGTATTAAAACCAATAGAAGGAATAGATAATTATCCAGCGGAGATTGCCGCGGTGAAAGATTGCCATACAGGTTTTTCGCTTAATCCATACCGACAAATGTGCTTAAATCATTGTCGGAGGCTGGTTTCTGATATTCCTGATATTCCAACATATTATAATAGCGGGGTTTTACTTGTAAAGGATACCCCATTTACGCGTGAATTTTATCAGAAATGGCATGAAAACTGGCTTAAAGGGCGTGAACGTGGTGTTAATATGGATCAACCCTCATTCAATATGACCAATATATTGATGGGGCACCCTGTAAAAGAGTTGTCTGGCGAATGGAATTGCCAATATATACATGGGATTAGATTTCTCAATAAGGCATATATTCTGCATTATTTATGCACTAATAAATTGGCAAAAAACGACACAGCTTCTTTTCTTCTTAGAGATGAATCCATTCTTATGGGTTTAAAGACGGGTTATGAGATTCCACAAGAAATTGCTAAATGTTTTGATGATCCATTTTTAGGAATACCTTCTCTCACACATTTGCATGCAGGTAGAAGTGTAGGGTTGTTTAATACCATTGAGTGGAAGTGCTTCTTTTCGACATACGGGACTAACTATTTTAAGTTATATCGTTATCTCGGTAAAATGATAAATAAATTTAGAAAGTTTTTTAAGAATGAAACAGTATGATTTTCTCATAGTCGGCGCTGGTTTGTATGGCTCGGTATTTAGCCATCTTGCTACAAAGCGAGGTAAGAAATGCCTTGTGATTGATAAGCGTAATCATATCGGTGGAAATATTTATTGCGAAAATATTGATGGTATAAATGTGCATAAGTATGGGGCACATATTTTCCATACATCGGATAAAGAAGTTTGGGATTTTGTCAATTCAATAGTTCCGTTTAACCGCTATACCAATAGCCCTGTGGCTCAGGCTCCCGACGGCAATCTGTATAATTTGCCGTTTAATATGAATACATTCTATCAGATGTGGGGAGTAAAAACGCCCGAAGAGGCCCATGCGAAATTAGAGGAACAGCGCAAGGAGGCAATCTCGAAAATGAGAGTGGCAGGTGTTACAGAACCGCAAAACCTTGAAGAACAGGCCTTGGCTCTTATAGGCAAGGATATTTATCATCAGCTTATAAAAGGCTACACCGAGAAGCAATGGGGTAGAAAATGTACCGAACTTCCAGCTTTTATTATCCGTCGGCTTCCAGTGCGCCTGACATTCGACAATAATTATTTCAATGATAGTTATCAGGGAATACCTATCGGTGGTTACAATAAGCTAATTGACGGATTGCTTGAAGGTTCAGATGTAATGCTTGAGACTGATTTTTTTGAGAATCGCGATAAATGGAGATGCATGGCTGAACAAATTGTTTTTACCGGGAAAATTGATGAGTATTATGATTATCGGTTTGGGAAACTGGAATACCGCACTGTAAGATTTGAAACTGAAACATTAGACAGTCCTAATTGGCAAGGTAATGCTGTTGTAAACTATACATCTGCGGATATCCCATTTACCAGGATTATCGAGCATAAACATTTTGAAACATTTGGAAATGCGGTCTATGATAATCCTTTAACTGTTATATCCCGTGAGTATTCTACAGAGTGGACGGATGGCATGGAACCGTTCTATCCAGTCAATGATGCGCGTAATCAAGAAGTTTATGCCAAATATAAAGAACTGGCAGATCACGAGGTGAACGTGATATTCGGTGGGCGCCTTGCTGAATATAAGTATTATGATATGGCTCCAATTATTAGTCAGGTATTAAAATTATTCCGATAACATTTATGAGGTTAATCTGTTTGCTATTGTTGTTGACTGGAATACATAGTTATGCCAAGGATACTTATTCAAATCCTGTCATTGCAGAGAATTTGCCTGATCCGTGTGTGCTTCAGGATGGCGGCAGATATTATCTATACGCTACCGAGAGTGGGAAAAAACTGCCAATTTATTCTTCAACAAATCTTGTGGAATGGGAATTTGTGAGTAATGCGTTTTCACCTGAATCTAGACCTTCTCATTTGGAAAATGGTCAACTGTGGGCTCCGGATATAAAAAAAATAGACGGGAAATACGTTTTGGCCTATTCCGAATCCCGTTGGATGGAGAATAAGGAAAATGGGATAGGTATTGCTGTTGCCAAATCGCCTACTGGCCCTTTTGAAGACCTAGGACTACTCTTTACCAGCCAACAAATCGGGGTCGGAAACTCAATTGATCCATCCTTTTATGAAGAAAATGGCGAATTATATTTGATTTGGGGAAGTATGGGGGGAATTTATCTTATTCAGCTTGATAAGGAAACCTTAAAAATTAAAATTGGAGCTGAAAAAATTAAAATTGCCGGTAGGGGGATAGAAGGATCTCATATTTTCAAATACAAAGGATATTATTATTTATTTGCTTCTACTGGTAGCTGCTGTAAAGGCAAAGATAGTACTTATCGTGTGATTGTGGGCAAGGCAGATAATCTAAAAGGTCCGTATAAGAGTTATGATGGATCTTTTTTGGATAAGGATTCTTCAAATCTGCTGATAAGCGGTAATGAGAAATTTGTTGGTACTGGTCATGGGTCTACCATAATTACTGATAGTACTGGTTGTACCTGGTACATTTACCATTCTTATCTGCGGGATAATCCTGGCAAAGGGCGTTTAGTGCTTCTTGACAAGATTGAGTGGACTGAGGACGGATGGCCATATATTAATACCGGAACCCCGTCAACTAAGGATGTATGGTCTCCTAAATTATGATACCAAATTATGAAAAATGACAATTTCAAAATAATTGTAGCATGTCATAAAGCAGACCCATTGGTTAGGTCTGATGAGTTATATTTACCTGTTCAAGTTGGGAAAGCCTTGACCGATACTGAGTTAGGCTTTCAGGGAGATAATGACGGGGACAATATCTCGGATAAGAATAGAAGCTATTGTGAATTGACAGCACTCTATTGGGCATGGAAAAATTTACCTGATATAGCATACATAGGCTTGGCGCACTATCGTCGATATCTTTCTGTGGAATTTGCCAATTGTGAATTAAAAGATATATTCTCCAAAGTTGATTTCCTTATTCCCTATGAGCGCATACTCCCCACTTCTAATCTTAATCATCTTCAAGAATTGCTTAGTGCAGAGGATGTATGCATCATGTTGGATAGCATTCTCGAATTATATCCGGAGATGACGCAATCGGTGCTGGATTATTTTTATAATTCCAACCGATATAGCCTTTTTAATATGTTTGTTACGACTCGTGCATCTCTTGATGCCTATTGTTCGTTTCTGTTTCCATTGCTCGGTTATATAGAGAAACGTCTCGGATATCATTCATATAGCCGTCTTACACGCTCGATAGGTTATATGGCCGAAGCTATCTTGGGTCTTTGGCTCTTACACAACAGGCTTAGGGTTAAACGTGTATACTGCGAGTTTAATGGACAACGTATGACGTTAAGTTTTAAGAACCGTATCAAACAATATAAAGATAGATTGGCTTTCCGATTAGCAAAGACAAGAAAAACCAAGGTGCCGGGATTTTATGCAGCCGTAGTCAATGCGCTTAATACTGACGGTGTGGCAATTAGAAATCTTAAAGCCTATAAATGACTGGGGAGTGTATATGAAAGACATTGCAGCAATAGTAGTTACGTATAATCGAGTAACTCTACTTAAAAACTGTCTGGATGCATTGTCCGCACAGACATATCCGTTGAAAAAGATTTTTGTGGTTGATAATGCTTCCTCAGATTCTACCAAAGAATTTCTTGAAGCTTTTCGCTCTAAAATGCCATTGGAGGTGATTTGTCTCGAAACGAATCAAGGAGGAGCCGGGGGGTTTTATGAAGGTCTTAGCGTAGCTCATAAAAAGGGCGCATTTGATGGCTTTTGGTTGATGGATGATGATGGTGTTCCAGCCGAAACATGCTTGGAAGAACTTCTGAAATATTCAGAAGACTATCCTTATGTCTGTCCATTAGTGTTGGATATTGAAGACGATACAAGACTTGCCTTTCCTCGAAACGGGACTCATGATTTGGATTCTTTCATGTCTGTCCATAAAGGACAGACAGTTATTGAGAATATGTCTGCCCCATTTAATGGCATTCTTCTTCGGAAAGATATGGTAGATAAAGTTGGTTATCCGAAAAAGGAGATGTTTATCTGGGGGGATGAGGTAGAATACAATCTGCGGTCGGCATATTTCGGATTTATCCCTGTCACGGTTGTTAAGGCGATTCATCGCCATCCTGTGGATCGGTTGATTCGAAAGGATTGTATTTTAAAAAAAGGCATTATAATTGATGTTGATTCACAGCTTAGGAATTATTGTAAATATCGAAACACTGCATATGCTCTTAAAAAATATCGGGGATGGTCGAAAGTGCTGGGGCTTTATATTATTTACATGACGTATTTCTTATTTCAAGACAGATGGAACTGGAAAAAATTTCAGTTCTTCCATAACGCGTTTATGGATGGGATTAAAGAGGATTTTTCCAAACATGTTAAATATATTGGAAAATGACAGTCCAGGTATTGATTTCGTGTATGCATCAAAAAGATGCAGGTATTATACGGCGGTCTAACATCCAGAGTGATGTGGTTGTAATTAATCAATGCAACGAGAACCGTAGAGAAGATTTCACGTTTCGTAATAGAAAAGGGGAAGAATGTAAGGCAATCGTTATTTACACAACTGAAAGGGGCCTGTCGCGAAGCAGAAATATGGCACTTAGTTTGGCGACAGGAGATATATGTGTGATTTCTGATGATGATGAATCTTTTACTGATGACTATGTAGATTGTATTTGTGAGGTTTATAGACAATATCCCGAATGTGGTGTGATATATTTTGAAATTGGGAATCGGCTCAATGGGAAAAGAGGTTATCGAAAGGATATGGTCGTTACCAAATTTAAAACGTTGCCATTATGTAGTGTGCAGATTACATTTAAACGAGTAGAAATTGAGCATCACGAAATAAAATTCAATCCAGATTTCGGTGCGGGAGTTTCTTTGGCGGGAGGTGAGGAACATCTTTTTATGTTTGAATGCATTGACAAAGGAATAAAGTGCCGAAACTATCCTTACGAAATGGCAAAATTAGATCTTGATTCTACATCGACATGGAGATTGGGATACTCAAGGGCTTTTATGGTTGATGAAGGTAAAGTCTTGAAAGCATTGTTCGGAAGAACTATTGCATCTGTGGTGGCTCTCAGGTTTCTTTGGCGCAAAAGAAGATGGATTGTAGGGAATGATTCGTTAAAAGGTGCTGTTACAAGTATTTATAGGGGAATTTGGGCGTAATGGATTTGCTGCCATGTAAATGGGAGTCTATTCAGGAGCTTTGTAATCCAAGTGTTAATCTAAATATATAGGTTATGCGACTATGCGCATAACATTTATAATAAGAGATGTTTTGATATGCCTGGGAAGTATAGAACTCTGTATTATGGCTTAAATAAGTATGTCTTTAGCATGTTGCCAGACGTTTTATATCACAATCTGTTAGGTTGGATTATGCATAGACGTTTTGGAATCAAATTCAGCTTTATGAATATTAAGAATCCATGTACGTTCAGTGAAAAACTTCAATGGCTGAAATCTCATGGAGATATTCGTCTTAAAACAATGCTTGCGGATAAATTTGATGTCCGAGAGTTTGTGAAAAACAAGATTGGGGATGAACATCTTGTTGAATTGTTGCCATTAAATAAAAATTTAGACTTGGCAATAAATTCAATAGATGATTTAGATTGGGATTCATTACCGAATCAATTTGTATTGAAACTGACAAAAGGATCCGGTTTTAATATTATATGTGGAGATAAATCAAAACTTGATAAGGATGATATTTTGAAGCAACTTAAAGGATGGCTTAAAATAAATAATTACTATCTTTCTCGTGAACCGCAATATAGGGGAAATAACAAGATTATAGCTGAGAGACTATTGAAATATAACATAACGGATTATAAGTTTTTCTGTTTTGATGGGAAACCGGAATATGTTGAGCTGTATATAGACCGGCTTGGTAATCATAGGAAGGTTTTTTATGATATGAATTGGAAAAAAGCAGGATTCACTACTGCCGGTGATTCTATGGATGGAGAGTCGCCGATGCCTGCGGTTTTCTCGGAAATGGTGGAAATAGCTCGTAAGTTATCAGAAGGGTTCACGTTTGTGAGGGTTGATCTATATGAAAATGAAGGGAAAGTATATTTTGGAGAAATGACTTTCCATCCGGCAGGAGGATATACACCTATAACTCCGAAGGAATGGGATTACAAATTAGGCAATAAAATCAATATTTGAAATCGTATGCCATAGTGGTAGCCGGGGCTGGTTACGTTTCAATAGCGACACTTCTTGCACAGCACAATCATGTGATTGCGGTTGATGTGATTTCCGAGAAGGCTGAGAGATTTACATCAGGATTTTGCCGATTCAGGACGAATATATTTGAAAAGTCGAGAAGGAAACGAACTTGACGGCGCAGAGGCTTACAAATAAGACATTCCGACGCTTTGTATAGACATGAAGGAGTTAGAGGCCGTAAAGATTTTCGCTAATACCAATCTTGCTTTACGAGTCATTTGCCTAAACAATCTCGACATATACGTCCAGGTCAAAGGTCTCCATTCGCAGGCTATCATCGAAGAGGGAAGTCTCGCCCCGCATCTGCACAAACTACAACAATCCCTCTTTTGGCTGCGGCGGCTATTTTCGGCCATATTAGATCTATAAAAATAAAGCAAAAACAAGATTATATGAGGCGAAATCAAACTATCCCCTTGGCGTGATAATGCCCTTACTCTCAGTAGAGTATGGTGCTAATCATTTTGTTGCATAAATCATAAATATTGGGATAACTATGTCACAGGAATTAGTGTCAATAATAACCCCAAGTTACAATTGTTCTCGTTATATTGGGGAAACAATAGAATCAATTCAAGCCCAGACTTACGGTAACTGGGAACTTTTGATAACGGATGATTGTTCAACAGACGATTCTGTTAACATTATCAGCAGATATGCATCGCAAGATGAGCGAATCAAATTATTCCAGTTGGATAAAAACTCCGGAGCCGGAGTTGCAAGAAACAATTCAATCAAGGAATCATGTGGAAGGTATATCGCTTTCTGCGACTCCGATGACCGCTGGACTCCCGATAAGCTTGAACGTCAGATTGCGGTACTAAACAGAGTAGAGTCCGGAGTAGTATATTCATCCTATACAACATGTGATGAAGACGGTGTGGTAAACGGTATAGTCGTAGCCTATCGGACGATTAGCTATCTCGAAATACTCCGCGATGACAGTATCGGATTCCTGACTTGCATATATGATACTCAAAAACTCGGTAAATTATTCATGCCAACCTTGCGGAAACGTCAGGATTGGGGATTGAAAATCCTTCTTCTCCAAAAGGCCGGATATGCTGTAGGAATACTCGAACCATTGGCAATATACCGTTTAAGAAAGAATTCCCTATCGAATAAGAAACTCAACTTAATAAAGTATAATGTCAAAGTTTATCGAGAGATATTGAATTATGGCCTGATTAGGGCATGGTGTAAATTTATATTTGAATTCATGCCTCATTATTTGGCTAAAAAAATCAGGCTTCGAATAATCAATCAGTAATCGGTTTCATTGTCTACTGAACCCAATTTAACGAGACAATGAAAATAGCTATGATTGGAGTCGGCAGTTTTATTGACGCAAAAAGGCTCACTCGTTTGGTTTCAAAGCACAAAACACCTTATACTCTTGATAAATGTCTTTCTAGTATTCTTAAATTTGAGTTTGTCAGTCCTCGAACAAATAATATTATATTTAAATCTTAGTAAGTAACTTTGACAGATTATGCTGTCATTTTAGAGCGTTGTGTCAAAATCTTTGGCACAACGCTTTTTTTTGTCGGGAGGGGGTGGATTTGATGGTTGCTAGCGGACTGTGATGCCGGGATTGACGGATAACAGGCGGTTGACGAAGCCGGTGCGGTCAAGGGGGGGATATTTCGAGGGGGAGGGAGCTTCGGAGGATGTTGCGGTCGGTGAAGCGGATGGCCAGGCGGGTGGATGACAGGGCCGGGGCTGCCAGGAATCCTTTTGAATATCTGACTTCTTTGATTTTTTTGATCGGATAGCGTTTCGGCCGGAAAAATTGATAGACAATGAGGTTGTCACCTTCGATGGCATACCATATGCCGATCAAGCCGGGGAGCGACGGAACCAGGATTGCGAGACCGAGCAGTAGGGTAAGCCACCATGGCGAGGTGATGGCGATTATGATGATTACTGTGATTACGAAGGCGACAATTGCCCAAATCCACCAGTCGATTTTTGACGGGTAGGTTGTTTTGGCTGTCAACGTTTTTTCCTGCTGCATATTGAGTTATGTGGTTTGTGGTGTTGTATGTGGCGGCCATAGGGAGGCATAGGCTGTCATGCCGCATTATGTCATTGCGTCTTATCTCAGGCATATTTTCATGGTCGTGTTGCCGGCCTGTACGATATACAGCCCTGCGGCCAGTGGCTGCAGGTCGGCCTCAGAACCGGCGACCTGGATTTCCGCCAGGCGGCGCCCTGCGAGGTCGAACACCCTGACGGGGCTTTCGGGGGATCCGGGGATGGGCAGGGGGCGGGCCGTTGTCGACGGGCGTGAGGGACGTGGTTATCCCTGCGTCTGTGGAAAGCGTGTAGGAGCCGATGCCGCATCCGGGTGAACAGATATAGATACGGGTCTCGGGTGCGTCGCCGCCGGCAGCCGGTTCCGCCACTGCGAGTTGCCGGTAGGATTTGTGGTAGACGGGGTGTGCCGCGGCATCTGACGGGAATGCTGTGGCGGGGAAGTCCCACAGGGGTGTCTCCCCCTTGAACTTCCCG
>OFGK01001029.1_pt1 | contig 17354 bp, 16 predicted proteins | sample 1521771 | NCBI WGS metagenome assembly OFGK01 (sample SAMEA3504088, study PRJEB24116) | mouse gut metagenome | biome: mouse gut; feature: mouse-associated habitat; material: faeces | place: Denmark | collected 2011 | reverse complement strand
TTGCGGGTTTGCTTATTAAGTACCGACGTCTTCCAAGGGGCTTCTTATGGAATACCTCCTTGCCTTCGCTCGTTTGTTCACGGTTCTACTCTGGGAAAAGCGAATTTCACAATGAGAAATAAAAAGTCTGAACTGTTACCATTATTCTGATACTTTGCTTTTATATTCTTGTGTAAGCTAGTAAGGAAGATTCGTCTTTTCCTGTTCACGCTGAGGCAGCGCATAGGTCGCCTTATGGTTTATTTCCTCTGTATGGGTCTGTACATAAAACAGGAGGCAGACTTAAACTGTCTGCCTCCAATAATTTAATGTTTCTTTTAAAGTATCTGTGAGTTCATATTTTCTCTTCCAACCTGTTGTTTCAACCAGCTTTTTAATATCTGCTTCAATAATCGGCACATCTATTGGTCTAAGTTTTGCCTCATCTACTTCTATTTTAATTTCCACAGATGATAATTGTAGAAGTTCTTTTAAGATAGATTGAATTTGAATGGCTTTTCCGCTTCCTACATTATAGGTTTCTCCTTTTTTTCCCTTTTCTATGAGTAAAGCATATGCCGCTACTACATCTTTCACATCTGTGAAATCTCGATATGCACTTAAATTGCCTACCCTGATCACTGCTTCTCTTTTTCCTTTTTCAATTTCTGCTACCTGCTTACAAAAATCTGATACTACAAAGATAGGGGATTGAGCAGGTCCGATATGATTAAAAGCTCGTACCATAATGATATCCATTTGATAAGCATCGGAATAAATTTTACTCAACATATTTTGACATGCTTTTGTAGCAGCATAAATATTTCCCGGATGAAGTATGGTTTCCTCTTGAATGGGAACAGTTTCTGGAGAAATATAACCGTATTCTTCTCCAGAACCGATCATTAAAATTCTAGGTTTACTACCCCATTCTCTCACAGCTTCTAATAGATTGATACTGCCTTTAATGTTAATATCAATCGTGAGTCCAGGATTTTTCCAAGATAATTTTACAGAGCTTTGAGCTGCCAGATGAAAAATATAATCTGGATTTACGGAATTTAATACTTCTACTATTGCATCTTTTTCAAGGATATTCAAATTATAGATATCTACCTTTTCTTTTTGTATCCTTTCATTTTCCATTTTTGTTACAGCGACAGACCACCCACATTCTTTGTTCAGATAATCCATCAGATAATTGCCTACAAATCCTGCTCCACCTATAATTAACGCTTTTTTCATGTTCTCTCCTATTGGATTTTAGAAATTTGTATTTCTTTCGCTACTAATTCCATATCATGATCTACCATACGTTTCACTAACTCAGTAAAAGAAATTTCTCTTTTCCAGTTTAGATTCTTTTCTGCTTTCGCTGGATTGCCCAAAAGTACATCTACTTCTGCTGGGCGAAAATACTGAGGGTTTATTTTTATTATAGTTTTTCCAGTCGCTTTGTCAATCCCTATTTCATCTACTCCTGTCCCTTTCCATTCTATGGTGATTCCGATGTGTGAAAATGCCGTTTCTACAAACTCTCGTACTGTCCGTGTTTCATTTGTCGCAATTACATAATCATCAGGCGTTTCTTGTTGAAGCATGAGCCACATCGCTCTTACATAATCTTTGGAATGTCCCCAATCACGTTTAGAATCTAGATTACCCAATTCTAAATATTCCTGTACTCCTTGTTTGATTCGCGCTGCAGCATTTGTGATTTTACGGGTGACAAACTCTTTCCCTCGGCGTTCACTTTCATGGTTAAATAAAATCCCACTGCAGGCATATAGATTATAACTTTCACGGTAATTTTTTGTAATCCAGTGACCATAAAGTTTCGCCACACCATAGGGACTTCTCGGATAGAAAGGCGTCTTTTCAGATTGTGGCATCTCTTGTACTAAACCGAACATTTCGCTGGTAGATGCCTGATAAAATCTCGCTTCTGGCTTCACAAGACGAATAGCTTCTAATATATTAGTGACGCCTAATGCATCAATATCTGCTGTCGCTAAAGGCTGTTCCCAGCTAGTCCCTACAAAAGATTGTGCTGCTAAATTATATAACTCATCTACTTTTGAAATTTTCATCGCATTAATTAAAGAAATCGGATCTGTCATATCTGCATAAATAAAATGGATTTTATCTTTGATATGCTCTACATTTCCATAATCTACAACACTTTTTCTACGCATAATGCCATATACTTCATATCCTTTTTCTAATAATAATTCCGCCAAATAAGAGCCATCCTGCCCCGTAATACCTGTAATCAATGCACGTTTTGTCATTTTTTTATTTCTCCTTTTTTTTAATACTTAGACGTTTGCTAAACGCCAGAATTTGTATAAATTTAGTCCTGTTTCTTCTCGCTTCATGACCTTTGTGAAATGCAAGAACTTTCATAATTATAAGTTGATTGTTTAAAATTGTGTTTTAGATCAATTTTTCAGTTTCTCTTTCCTACATGCTCACAATAAGTAGTTTTTAGCTTTCTAGTCTATACTTACCTAGTCACCTTTGGCTTAGTTTTTCTGTACCCTTTCTTTCTCATTAGAAAAATCTTTAAGGTAAGTTTCAACCGACTTCACCATGAATGAATAGTTCTCATGATAAATTAATCATAGGTTAGTCTTTATTACTTTAAACGAACAACATATCGCACTATAATGCGAAATCATTCCCATTTATGAAAAATTTCAGTATCTCATGATTTAATGACTACCAACTATTAACTTTTGAAAGTGCATACCTAAAATCTATATAAAAAATTATATGAAATTCTAGTGTTTTATATTGATTGTATATTTATAATTTGAATTATTATAACTCGAAAAACATAACACTCCTTCTTGTAATAAATCCAGCATTAGAATATATTCTCCTGGTCTGATATCGGAAACATCTATTTTAAAGGAAAAGCTTTCTTCACCAGAGGGTAATATCGTTTCATTGAAAAAATATCGGAAGTCTACCTGATTGGAATCTGTATTTTTTATGAGATCGCCATTCTTATTATATATACTATAATATAATGCAACTGGATGATGAATACCGTTATAGGAATAATAGTTTTGGCTTGATATGTTTTTTAGAATTCCTTTTATTTCTAATTCATTAACATGATTTAATATCTCAACATTCTTTATGTGAATCATCTCATTTTCTAACATAATTTCTGGCACATTTTCTTCCCTCATTAAAATTTTACGTCTTTCTTGTATTTTTTTATATGCATTTTCTTCTTCAGGTTTTACTAACTCTTTATATTTTTCTTCATCTATTAACTTTCTAGATACTATGACTTTATAGCCATCTACATCAAATTCTAATGCCTTTTGACTGGTATAAGAAGTGTTCTGTCTATCAAATGGAATACAATAAATCGTATCTTCTTCTATATTTTCATTACATAGATTTATATAAGAATCATACATATATTGGTTTAATGTATCCATATCTTTTCTGGAAAAATATCCTATATTCATCGTCATATTATTTTTAGCGGCATACCATGCCAACTTCTCATGTCCATATGTTCCCTCTGTCATTAAAACAACATGTTTTGCTTTTGTAGAAAGTTCTTCCCAAATAGGAGAAGAAAGTTCATTATCATAAGTATATTGTCCCTTTAAGGCTTCACTAGAATAGGGGATACTTGGAACAATATCTAACATTTGAATCATAACACAGAATCCGAAAATAAAATATAGCTTTCTTGAATTTTTATATTTTCTATATAAAAATATGAAAATAGCAGTTACTATCATATACCATACTGGCCAAAAGAACCTTCCTGTAGCACGCACGATTCCTAATATTTTGGTTATAAATGTTATATGAGAATAATCTAGTATCGTTTTTGTATGGATTACCACGACAGGGCTTAATGCCATTATTGTTAAAATTAGGATCACAATACTAATAGGAATTATTTTTTTTATCTTATCCTTTTTAAACATATCTTTTATATCTTTTATGTTTATATTACATAAAACTAGAAATAGTAATAAAATCATTCCTGCCCCTAAATATTGTAATCCTTCATATTGACCAGGATTACTAGGAAAAGAACGAATAAAGGCGGAATATTCCAAAGAATTAAAAAGTGCATTAAGATTCATAGAATAAATTCCTACCCCCTCTTCAAAAGCAGAATTTGCTATTTCAAACCCTCCGATGATATAAAAACTCACAAGTGTGCAAAAAACGGCAGAACAGAATGTAATAATACTCCATTTTAACTTTTTTGTAGTTAAGATATTCTCTAATAAACATCCACACATCATGATTCCTATCATAACTAAGAAATATACATGAATCAGTACACTCAAAGCGGTAATCGCTGACCATACAAAAACCATTTGCAAATGATTTAGCTTTTTTCTATATGTCCAAGCGATGAGAGCTAATATAATAATCCATTGTCCACCTAAAGAAGAATGGCGAAATAACCTCCATAAAATATTGGTACTACAGATATAAACAGGAGAAATTAAAAGAATTAGCTTATTATTATGAATAAAGTTTTTTAATAAAATACTCGATAGAAATCCCTGTAAAAAGAAACAGATTAGTCCCCATAATCCAAAATATTGGAAATTATAAGGTAGTATATGTTTGAAAAGTTTAAAGAAAAGCGCGATTAGAGGGATAGAATCTGTAAATACAATAGATGTTCCGCTTGGATATGGGTAGGAATTATAACTTCCTAATGGAAATTTCCATGGAGAACGCCTAAAAAACTCAAATCCTATTTGAGATTGAAATAAATCACTGTTTCTTTCTTCAAATAGCCAATCCACATATGTGAAATCTAATATCTTATATCCATAAATTAATAAAAATAATAGTACACCTATTAATCCACAACTAATATATATTATGAAATTATGGATATTGCCTTTTTTATTTATTTTTTGTATCATTTAGGTTTCCTTTCTAAATTACACATTCTTTCTATAGTCTATAATAAAATCGATAAATGTGTACTTTCCATAATTTTATCATTTTTATTTATATGTATTTCTGTTGCACTTTTATATATATCTTAATCTCAAAAAAATAACACATAAATCTAAAAAACGATAAAGTTATTTTTGCAAATTATTAAAATTAAATGTTCTATCGCTAATTATATATCTAGGTCGTGCTTTTACTTCTAAATAAATCTTTCCAATATACTCTCCCAAAATGCCTAGACATATTAATTGCACCCCTCCTATAAAACATATTATACTTATTATACTTGCCCAACCTACTACACTTTTTCCTAATAATTGTACAATGACTGACCATATAACCCCTATAAAACTTATAAGAGAAATCATTATCCCTAAGCCTGCAATCATACGAATTGGCTTAATGCTTAAGCTTGTTATACCATCAAACGCAAGCTCTAACATTTTTTTTAATGGATAATGGCTTTCACCTGCTATTCGTTCATGCCTCTCATAATAAACTCCTGTACTTTTAAACCCAATCAAAGGAATCATTCCTCGCAGAAAAATATTAATTTCCTTAAAGTTTGCAAATTCCTCTAATACTCTACTAGAAATTAAACGATAATCTGCATGATTAAATACTACTTCTACTCCCATCCAATTTAAAATCTTGTAAAATCCTTCAGCTGTAAAACGCTTAAAAAATGTATCTGTATCTCTTTTACTCCGAATCCCATATACAATTTCATACCCTTTTTGATATTCCTCTACCATTTGGTTCATTGCATTTATATCATCTTGACCATCGCAATCAATGGAGATAGTAATATCACATAAACCCTTTGCTTCCAGTAATCCAGCAAGTACCGCATTTTGATGCCCCCGATTACGACTTTGGCTTATTCCCATAAATTTTTCATTTTCATTTGCTAACGAACAAATAATTTCCCATGTTTTATCTTTACTTCCATCATTGACAAATAAAATACGACTTTTTTCATCAATTATCCCTAATTGAATCAATTCTTCAATTTTATTTAAAAATAGTTTGCATGTTATTGGCAGTACTTCTTCCTCATTGTAACAGGGTATTACTATATACAATATTGGTATCATATTTTTTCCTCCTTATATATTATATCCGCTCTTTTTATCAATTACTTATCACCTAATTTTATAATTTCTTTTAAAATTAAATTCACATAACTAAGTCCAAAGTATTAGTAATTGCATTACTTCTTTTGTTTTCATTAGATAATGTATTTATTGCTATTTCAACACCTATTAGTAACATAACAAATGTTTTAAATCTGTAGATAAATCAATATCCATATATCCAGCAATATCTGATTTAGTATTTTTTACTCCTTCCCGAAAAGCTAACCCTACTCCTTTTTGATTCGTTTTTATATAATGTACGCAAGAATATTGCGTACATAATCTCTTACTAATTTCTGATGTTTTATCGGTAGAACCATTATCTACTATCGTAAGTTCCCATTCATAAGCCTTTAAATCTTTTTTTGATAAATATTCTATAGTTCGTGTTATTCCTTTCTCTAATCGTATTTCCTCATTTAGAACAGGAAATAATATTTCTATTTTCATTATCTTACTCCTTTTTTTCTTTAAGTAGTATCAAATTCTTTATCTCTTTTTTTATTTATAATAATCTTTTCTTAATTTATATTCCTAATTATATTTTTAGATATCTTCTCCACAGCTATAAAATACTTATATATATTCGTTGCGGTTACATATTTTCAAGTTTTCTAATACTTTTTTAATATCTCCAGCAGCTTCTTTTTCACAGATTAAAGTTGCATCTGCCGAATCTACTATAATTAGATTTTCTAGTCCTACTGCTGCAATTAACTTTTTAGTACCTTCAATAATACAGTTTTGAGAATTGATTGTGATGATATTACCTGAAATTACATTCCCATATTCATTTGTTTTACGAATACGTTCTACAGCTAACCATGACCCTACATCATCCCATCCAAAGGTTCCAGGTAAAGTATAAATATCCTGTGCTTTCTCCATGACTGCATAATCAATAGATTCAGAAGGAAATGCATAAAATTCTTTTTCTAATATATGTTCTTCCTCTGGAGTTTTAATAGAACTTTTTATTTTTAAAAGACCAGCATAAGTTTCTGGCATAAATTGTTTTATATTTTTTAAAATACTAGATACTTTCCACACAAACATTCCACTATTCCATAGATATTCCTCTGTTTCTAAATATTCTTTTGCCACTTCTAAACTAGGTTTCTCCACAAAACGGTCAACTGCAAAAGCACGATTATGATATTTATGAGGATTAAATTTAATATAACCATATCCAGTTTCCGGATAATCTGGAGTAATTCCAATTGTGACCAAATTAGAATTCTCCTCTGCTATTGCACATGCATCTTCTAATGCACTCACGAACATACTATTATATTTAATCAGATGATCAGAAGGTAATACCATCATAAGTGCATCTTCATATTTATGAGAAATATAAATTGCCCCTAAACCTATACAAGGAGCAGTATTTCTACCTACTGGCTCACATAAAATATTTTGTTCTGGTAAATTAGGAATTTGTTGTTTCACTAATTCTTTATAATCCTTATTCGTAGAAATAAAAATATCTTCTATTGCTACAATTGGCAAAATTCTTTCTATTGTTAATTGAATCATAGTTCTACCATCACCTGTTAAGGATAAAAATTGCTTTGGCAGATTTTTTCTACTTCTTGGCCAAAATCGTTCTCCTCGTCCACCCGCCATGATAAGCGCCGTTGTTTTCATACTTCCACTCCTTTTCCTTCAATTTTATTATATATAACTCATCTAATTATCAAAATTATTTTATTTTTCTATTTTAGTTGAAATTATTTTATCTACTCTTTACTTTTTTAAATTAATTAAGATATAAAATACTTAAAATGGACTAAAATTATTTCCTACTAAATATAAAATAGCTAATAAAAAGGTTAACACCATGTCCTATATTATAATAATCTCTTAATATATCTTACTACTTGTTCTAAATTATTAGCTTTAAATATTATCATATATTCTTCATAATATAAAACTCTAACTAGCTCCATGCCAAAAACCTGTTAAAAGATACAATAAAAAGATTTTAATATCCTCTATATTTATTATAACACTTTCTCCTAATAGTATATACATAATCTCTAAGCCAAATGGATAAAGAAATATACCATCTTCTTAAAAATTCTTCTTTCAAATACTAAATTTACCATTTGAGTAACAATATCAGCTATTAAGACTTTTTTCCAATACCTAGTATAAATCTTTTTATATCAATATATTTTTTTATAAGATGTTTCTCTACTTTTTATATTTTTTTAGTGTCTTCATATTGTATCATAAATTTTGCAATTAATTGAGGAAAAATGATATATATAAACCTATTCTTTTTGCTGAAAAGAAGCGATTCGAGATTTTACATACCATCCAATTATTCCGCTTAAAAAAAGTAAATCATAAAGCCAAATTATCATTTGCAAATCTTTTACTCGTTCTGTTATAATTATCTTTTCTATGCTTAAATATCCACTCTTCTCATAATGATTTCGTATTTCTAAATCAGTTATATCGGTATCAATTTCTGCTTCTAATATAATTTTCCTTTTTGTTGGATCTAATTTTGCTTTTTGAAAAGTTTTCTTTAAATCATCTGAATAAATATCAACCCAGTTTTCTGTTCCATTTGTTTCATATAAAATAGTAACCTGAATTCTTCCTGCCTCTTGATTTTTATATGGTCCAAAGGTTAAACATCCTGTTTGATCTAAATTATCTACAATTCTTGTTTCATTCTCTGTACAAAATTCGGACGGCAATTGAGTTGCATCATAAATCTTTCCTCTATTCCACTTTGGGAGAACTATATTGATTATTAATATTATAAAAATCAGAAAAATAAGAAATATCCATTGTTTTTTTATTCTCATCATTTTTTACCTTGTACTTTCTAGATTTTCTTTTTGAGAACATTTTTGAAAAAAATCCATATATTTTTTTACAATAACATCCCATGAAAAATTTTTTAATACATAATTTCTTCCCGATTCTCCCATTTTATTTGCAATTTCTTGATGTTCTAAAAGATAATTTATCTGTACTTCAAATTGATAGTAATCAAAAAAATAAAATCCTCCATTTGATTCCTTTACAAAATTTGCTGTCACAGCACATTCTTCTGATACTATAACAGGACGACCAGCTAACCAGCTTTCCATTATAACAAGAGAAAAACTTTCATTTTTTGAAGGCTGACAAAGAATATTGGCAGCTATATAAGCATCATATTTATCTTGAATTGGAACAAAACCTAAATCATGTACCTCATTTTGAATTGATTCTGGAATCTCTATTTTTGCAGGTCCTATCATCACTAATTGTAGATTATTATTATTTTCTCTTTTATACTTTTCAAAATATCGAATCAACAAATCCACATTTTTTGTCTTATCTTTTCTTCCTGCATATAAAAGAAATGGCTCTTCAATCTGGTACTTTTGCCGAAAGTGCTCAGCTTCTCCTGTTAAATTAGTATCAACTCCTACTCCTGAAATAATTGTTTCTGTCTTTTCAATTTGATATAATTTATATGCTAATTCACTTTCTGGTCTTGCATTAAATGCAATACCTCTCACTTTTTCAAAACATTTTTTATAAATATTCATATAAGCATAATTTTCGTCATGCAGACAAGGAATAATTACTGCTTTTTCAGGACATGCCAATACACCATAATAGGTAGTTCCAAACATATAAGGAATATATACAAATAAATCATATTCTTTTTCATTTTGTTTTATATAGTTTTCCAAATTTGTACTTCTTATACTTTCCTTGATAAATGCTTGTTCCTCCTCTTTTGATACCACTACATTATTTAAAATTTTAGCATTGATCTTTCCAAAAATGTCATGATTCCCACGTCGTACTAAAAACCGTTTTACAGAAATTCCTGCCTCTATATAATCTTTTTCCTTATAATAGTTTTCATTCCAATTACTCATAAAATCCTTTACGCAAGTTGTCAATACTTCAACTTCTACACCTACATCTTTTAAATGATGTACTAATCCCCGTAACTCCATTTCTGCTCCTCCTGGTATTTTTTCTCCATACCAAGGTGCTACAAATCCTATCTTTTTCATTCTGTTTTCCCCACAAATTCTGTTATATATTCTTTTAATAAAAGATAAATTCTTTTATAAGAAAAATCCTCTAATCTTTTCTTCTGCTCTTCTCTTAGATAAAACACTAACTCTTTATCTATAACCAGTCTATGAATAATTTCGGCTGCATAAATAGGATCTTTTTTATCTAAAAGTAATCCTCCTTTTCCTAATGTATCTGGAATAGCAGTAGAAGCATACGCCAAAATCGGTATTCCAAAATACATAGCTTCCACAAGAGGTACGCAAAATCCTTCATGTTCACTCATACATAAAAATACATCTGCAATATGATAATACGCAAGAATTTCATCAAATTTTATATGACCTGGAAAAATAACATCCTCAGCTCCAAGTCCAAGTTTTTCTATATATTGCTGTAACTTTTGAAAATAACGATCTTTTTTATCAAATCCTCCTATCAAAAAAAGACGTGATTTTGGATTTTTATATTTTTTATAATAATAAAAAGCTCGGATTATATCTTCATGTTTTTTATTTGGTGCTACACGTCCAGTAAATAAAAGATTTACTACTCCATCCTCTCCATATTTACGTATAATTTCTCTATTAGGCTGTTTTTTATAATCATCAAATGGAATTAAAATTGGAAGAATATCGATCTTTTGCTGATAACCCATAGTAAGCAGATCTTTTTTATTAAATTCTGAAACGCTCCAACAATATTCTGCTTTTTTTGCCAAATATTCCGCCGCTTCTAATCCCTGTCTGCAAGATTCTTCTGTTCTTAAATTATATTCATGAAAAAATTCTGGAGGAGTAATATTATGATAGTATATTAACAATCTTGCTTTACTTTGTGCAACCTTATAATTTAACTCTGTTCCAGTAGAAAGATGATAAATTATAATATCTTCTTTTTCTAATTTGATTAAGCGATTTATCAAAAATACATGTTCTTTTTTTATTCTTTTATCTATATATTCTGCATAAATTTCGGTCTGATAACCCATACTTTTCAATGCAGTATCCAATGCGCATACATCATTTCCAATCGCATCTCCAAATGCAAAACTTGTTAATACTTGTACTATTTTCATCTTTATTGCTCCTTGTTTTTCCTTTTTTCCACTTGTAATTGTTGTTCTAATAACTCCACCTGTTGTTCTAACAACATAACTTTTTTTCTATTTCTTTTTTCATTTTTCTCATATTCTTCCATCGTATTATATAATTTTTCATACTGTAAACTCATTTTTTGATACTCTTCACTATAAAGCCTCATAGATTTTAAGACTTCCTTTTCTATTATAAATTGTAATTCCTCTACTCGCTTATCCACATTGTCATGTGTAATAATATAATTACGAATTTGATTAAATGCTCTTGTTGCAGCCTGATTAAATTCGTTCTGCTTTTCTACTAATGGATAGCTAATAAATTGTACTAATTTTTTAATCACCTTTTTCAAATTCTTTTTTAAAAACCCATTCTGTTCAATTGCTATATCAGGATTCACCCAAAAATAGCGGTTTACTTCTGTTAATTCAAAAATAAAGTCCTCTCGATCAAATTTTTCGATATAAGACAGATCTTCACAGATTCCATCTGATATCAATTTATCAAATTCCTGTTCCTCTCGTTCTATCTTCTGTTCTGCTGCTTTCTTTTTTAGTTCTTTCATAATTTCTTCTACATTTATTTCGTTCATTATTCCATCCCCTTGTTTTCCTTTTGTTTCATATATTCCATATATTCTTGATGAACCGCTTCTGGTTTTCCTTCTAATTGAATTACTCCATTTTTAATCCAATAGCTTTTTTCACATATCTCTTCAATTTGACCTAATGAATGAGAAACAATTACAATTGTTGTACCATTTGCTTTAATTTCTTTTAATTTACGAAAACATTTTGCCTGAAATGCAGAATCTCCTACTCCCAAAATTTCATCAATTAACAATACATCTGCATCTACATGAATTGCTACTGCAAATGCAAGTCTCATATACATACCCGAAGAATAGGTTCTAACTGGATTTTCCATAAAATCCCATAATTCAGAAAAATCAATAATTCTTTGTAGTCTGCTGTCAATTTCTTTCCGATTTAATCCAAAAATAGAAGCATTCATATAAATATTTTCTCTTCCGCTCATATCGGGATGAAATCCTGCTCCTAACTCTATTAAACTAGAAACACGTCCTCTTACAATAATCTCTCCCTGATCAGGATAAATAATCTTTGTCAACATTTTTAACATTGTACTTTTTCCACAACCATTTTCTCCGATCAGTCCTATCGCCTCCCCTTTTTTTACTTGAAAGGAAATTCCATTTAATACATTCCTTTTTTCATATTGACTCCTATTAAAAAATAATAATCGTTCTTTCAAACTTTGTCCTTTATCTGAATAAACTCGAAAATATTTTTCTACTTGTTTTACTTCAATTGCATATTCTTCTAACATTATAATTCCTCCGCAAATCTCCTTTGCAATTTTCTAAAAATGATTTCTCCTAAAATCAAAATAAATATTCCACAAAAAAAAGAATATCCTAAACTTCCCATATCTGGAACTCGACCATAATATAAAATATCACGATAAGCAAGAATAACTGCCGAGATAGGATTTATCTTAAATAAAATCGCATATTTTCCCTCTATAATAGTAGCTGGATACATAATTGGAGTCAGGTACATCCATGCTTGTGATACAATCCCAAGAATATGCTCCACATCTCTAAAATAAACCGTTATTGCAGAGGAAAATAAAGCAATTCCAATTGCCATAATATATTCTATTCCCATAACAATTGGTAAGCAAAAAACTGCTGCAAAATTAATTCCCTGTCCAGAGAAAAGCACAACTATCAATACAATAATAAATGAATATAACATATTCATAAAACAACTGCTTACATAAGCAATTGGGATTACCTCTCTAGGAAAATAAATCTTTTTTACCATATCCTTTTGTCCAATAATCGAACCAGCTCCACCAGTTAATGCACTAGAGAAAAAAATCCATGGTATCAAAGCAACAAATAAGAATAAATAATATTTTTCAATCCCTGATTTTAAAAATGTGGAAAATACAATAGTATAAATTACTAACTGCATAAATGGGTTGATAAAAGTCCATAAAAAACCCAAAACTGATCCCTTATATCTCCCTTTCAAATCTTTGCGTACCATACTCAAAATCATTTCACGATAAGAATATAATTCGTTTAATCGTTCCATTTAAAAATTCCTCTCTACCTGTAAATTCTAATTATAAGCCTTTTATTTTATACTTTTACTGTTATTACAAATCATTTCATATACTTTTTCTAACTGTTTGGCAGAACAATTCCAAGTATAATTTTGTGCCCTTTTTATTCCTCTTTCACTATATAATTTTCTTAATTCAGAATTTAAATGCAAACAAGATAATCCTCTCTTTAATTCTTCTATACTATTTGGATTTACCTTTATAGCGGCATCCCCAGCTACTTCTGCTAATGCGGATCGATTTGAGGTAAGTACAGGTGTACCACATGCCATTGCTTCTAAAATAGGCATACCAAATCCTTCATAAAGCGACGGAAAACAAAAAACTTTCGCTCCATTTAATAATAAAGGAACATCTTTATCTTTTACATATCCAATAAAGAGAATATTTTCCTTTTGTTTTAATTGTTCCACAAACTGAAAAATTTCTTGATACATCCAACCCTTTCCTCCTGCAAGTACTAGCTTTGGTAGTTTTTCCTTACTTTCCTCTTGCAGTTTAAAATAGGCTTCTATTAAACGCAGTAAATTTTTTCTTGGCTCTAATGTTCCAAGATACAAAAAATACTCATTAAAAATCCCATAAGAGGATTTTGCCTGTTCTATTTCTGTTTCACTATAATTTGGATGAAAAACAGAACAGTTAATTCCATTTGGTACAACAAAAATTTTATCTTTGGAATCTTTATAAAAATGTAAAATTTCTTTTTTTGTAAACTCAGATACTGCAATAATAGCATCCGCTCTTTTTATGCTTCTTTTTAAATTTAACCGTAACATCTGTTTTGTTCGGAAACGCACAGTTTCAGGATAACGCTGAAACGCCATATCATGAATTGTAACGACTTTTTTTCCATATACCCCTGGTGGAATACAAAAATTAAAAAAATGAGTAATTTCTGCTTTTTCTCTAAAAAACCACCGATAAGGAATGGCAAAAAAATAAAACAGCAAGCGATATAATGTACCAGAAAACCAACTACATTCCTGAATTTTTACTTTTCTCTTTTTCTTTTGATATTTTTTTGCTATCTCTAATTTCTTTTTTCGTTCTTTTTTTGTAAAAACTTCCAGATAATATTGATTCTTCGGAAATTGCTCTATCATAGCCCTAATTAATCCATCTTCATGGAATCCAACTCCGGATTTTGTCGTATGTAGTAATGGTTGTATATCAAATGCAATTTTCATTACAGCCTCTTTTCTAATTTTTTTAACATATTCTTTCTTGTTTTTCTTTTCATTTTTAGTTAATATTTTATTATATATAACTCATCTAAATTTATACCTTCTATATTTATACCACACACTATTCATTTTAGCAATCACTTAATTTTGTTAAATTTTTGTATTCAAAATTTTTGTTGTCATTCTAATCTCTTTCCCCAAGTATGACTTTCTTAACTCTAAAAATAGTATCCCTTAATATTTATATAAATTCCTTCATTTAAACTCTTCTATTTCTAAATATAATCTAATTATTTCTAGCATACAAAGCCACGATATCTTTCAAAAAAGCTGCTAACCAGTTGAATTTTTCTCTGTACCAGTTAGCTCTCTTTATTATTTTCGTCTATCCAAAATATCAAGCATCTGTCGAGGGGTTACGATAAATGGTTCTGTTGGAAAATGTTTCAGATTACCAGTTATTAAGTAGGCATTATCGTCACGCTTTTCCATCACTACTTCATAAAATGGCAAATCCTTCATATCTGGCAAAATTACTCCTGTAGATGAAACCTCTACCAAAATACCATATTTTTCAATAGTAGCTAAAATATAATTTATCATATTTAACTCGAATTTGAACTTTTTTCTGCTAAGTACCTCTTGATACTCTTGCATTATTTCAGCACTATAAATAGGAACAACCTCTCCTCTAATTAATCTTCCAATAAGCTGTACCATAGTAGCATCTGTATGATTGGAAAGCAACGCAGAAACAAGCACATTTGTGTCAATTACTGCGTAACATATCATTCTATATCCTCCTCATGGTATCTTGTTTTATAAATTTCCTCATTTATTTCTTCTAAACTCATTCCTTGGGGGAAATTCTTTTCTGCCTGTGCTCTAAGAGATAAAAATGCTTGCATTGCCTTTTCTCTTGTAATCTCAGGTTCTGGTGAAACAATCTCAAAAGGTATTTTGCGCTCACGAACGACTGCCCTTGCAAATACATTAATTGCTGTAGATGCAGTCATGCCGAAATCAGAACATAAAGTATCAAACTGTTTCTTTAATGTTTCATCCATACGAACACTAAAAGTCGCTTGTGCCATAATTTACACCTCCTTCTGTTTTCATTATACTCATATCAGTATAAAAAATCAATAATTTGCACTCATTAAGTGTAATAATTTATATTTTGTCTTCATTTGTGTTCTAAATCAAAGCGATAACTTCTTCTTAACTTCAACACACAAAAAATAGCATTGACAGATTCCAAAATCTATCAATAGCTATTTTCTTTTTCATCTTATTGCCCTTTATAGTTTTCCATTATTTCATTCTATTCTAAATAAATTCTGTTGTCTATTTTATATTTAATTTTTCTTCCAATTTTTTAAAATTCCGGTAAATCATTCTTTTTTTTATATTTCTAAGATAAGAAACAGACTTCTTCATATAATTCATATACCTTAGTTAACATATCATCTAAACCAAACTCTTTCTTTACTCTAATCCGGGCACTTCTCCCCATTTCCTCCCGCTCTTTCGGATGCTCCACCATCCAGCGAATCGCCTGTTCCATAGACTTCACATTCCCCGGCTCTACGGTAAGCCCTGTTTTTTCATGAAGGCTCACATAAGGAACACCACTTTTCAAAGCAGTATTGATAACAGGCTTCCCATAAGACATAGCCTCAATTTGAACTAATCCAAACGCTTCACTCCTAGCAGTAGAAGCTAATACAAAAACATCACACTGTTTAAAATACAGTGGCAGTCTCTCATCTTCAACATAACCTGCAAATGTCACCTTATTATTCATATGATGTTCTTTAACATACTCTCTTAATTCCATTTCCAAAGAACCATTTCCTACTATAGTGAGAGTTGCATTTTCTATCTTTTGAAAAGCCTCTAATAAAATCTTACATCCCTTATAATAGACAAGCCTTCCAACAAATAAAAAATTAACCTTTCCTCTATCTTTCCATTCCTTTTTTGTATTTTCCATTCCAAAATATTCATCTGCATCTTTCTCTATTCTTTTCTCCACTCCAAATGGAATAATACAACATTTTTCGCGATAAGGTTTTAAATAAAGAGAACCCTCAATATGCCCTTGTGTCGCTACTACAATCCTGTCAGCACGCTTTAACAATAATTCCATAAAAGGTCTATAGAAAAACATTATTTTTTTCTGACGCACCACATCACTATGCCACCAGATCACTATTTTTCCTTTATATCCAGACAACAAACATGCGATATCGGCAAATGGAAATGGCATATGTATATGCACAACATCTCTATCCTTTGCCATTTTGCGAAATTGATGAATAAACCCCAAAGGAATAGGAAGGTTTCCAATCATCCCAATACTTTTTTGTCTGCAAACAAATATACCATTTACCTCTTCATAAATGGTTTTCCCCTTTGTTTGGCATACTAATACCTTCATGTCTGTCTTTTCTTGCAAGCCTTCTGCAATCTGCTGTACCACTCTCTCTACTCCCCCTGTAAATGGATAATAGAGTTTATTCACCTGTAAGATTTTTAATTTCTTCATCTTATTTCCCTTTTATTTATTATATATAACTCATCTAAATTTATATCTGCTATATTTATACCACACACGATTCATTTTGGCAATTACTTAATTTTGTTAAATCTTTTTTTCATTAAAATTTATTCCATATTCAAAAGGCTTTTATGGTTTTTATGGAATTTGGGAGCATTTATTCCATTATTCCACACTTGAGAGAAGCGATTGCCCTTGTCAGACGCGCTTTCGCTCCGTTCCAGACGTA
>OFGK01001028.1_pt1 | contig 17359 bp, 17 predicted proteins | sample 1521771 | NCBI WGS metagenome assembly OFGK01 (sample SAMEA3504088, study PRJEB24116) | mouse gut metagenome | biome: mouse gut; feature: mouse-associated habitat; material: faeces | place: Denmark | collected 2011 | reverse complement strand
TATAAAAAAGTGTACTTTTTAATTATATTTCCATATAATTCCACGCCAATTTAAAAAATAAAAAGGAGTATATTATGAATAAATATGATGAATTATATGAATTTAGATTAGCTTATAAATCAGAAGTATTAAAAATAATGGAATTTTTAAAACGTGAATGGGGAGAAAACCATATTTTAGCAAATGATAGAGAAATGTTTGAATTTCAATATAAACCTTATGAAAATATAAATGTTTTTCTTATGCTAGAAAAGCAAACTCAAAAAATAGTAGGATTAAATGGATTTGTTGTTTATTCAAATGATTTGGAGAGGCTATATATTTCGAGTGCTATTACTAAAGTAATAGATAATTTGCCTATTCCTATGTCTGGAATAGAATTGATTAAAAGGTTTAAAGATTATACAAAAGCAAAAGCCTATTTTAGTTCGGGAACAAATCCAAAAACAATGATACCAATAGGTAAAAAATATTTCAAATATGATGTTGGAATAATGCAACAATACTATTTTTTAAATCCTTTTATTAAAGAATATCATATTTGTAAAATAAATCATAAAATAGAAGATAATTTTAATAATTTTCCTGCTAAACAATTAAAATTTGTTCTTTTTAATAAATTTTCAGAATTGCAGCAGGCTTTTGATTTTTCTAAGTCCTATAAAAATCTTCCATATAAATCAGGGGAATACATAAAAAAAAGATTTTTTGAACATCCCATTTATCAATATAAAGTATATGGATTAAAAGATATAAATGAAATGAAAGCTATATTAGTAGCAAGAACTGTACAACAGGAAAATGCAAAAGTTATACGTTTTGTAGACTATATTGGTGATATAGAAAATTTAGGTTATATTGGGGAAGAAGTAAAGAATTTATTACAAACACAAAACCTAGAATATGCAGATTTTGTATTAAATGGTGTTCCTAGAGAGATTATGAAATTATCAGGGTTTAATTTAAGGAGTCTGGAAGATGAGAATATTATTCCAACTTATTTTGAACCGTTTGTACAAAAAAATATAGATATTTGGTTTCAATCTAGCGAAAAAGAGTTATGCATTTTTAAAGCGGATGGAGATCAAGATAGACCAAATTATAGATAAAATATTTATATAAAAGGAGAATGAATTATGACAAATTTAGAAAAATATAATGAAGTATTTAAAGAAAATTTAAGTGTTGATGATGAAGCATTAAATGAAACATTAATATATCAAAGTGTTCCAGATTGGGATTCTGTAGGACATATGGGACTGGTATCAGCATTAGAAGAAGCTTTTGATATTATGATGGAAACAGATGATATTATTGAATTTAATTCTTATCTAAAGGGAAAAGAAATTTTAAAAAAGTATGATGTTATCATTGAATAAAGAGTGGTTGGTGAGAGATGGAAGAGTTTTTATGTTTAGATTATAATGGAATACACGAATATCAAAAAAATAGTTATCCATATTTAATGATTGATTATGCAGAAAAAATAGTACCAGGAAAAAGTGCAAAGGGATATAAAAATTTAACCGCTAATGATTGGTTTTTTAAATGCCATTTTCCAGGGCAACCTAGTATGCCAGGAATGTTACAAGTTGAAGCTATAGTACAAATGTTCGCTTTAAGTATTTTAACTCTTCCGGGGAATAAAGGAAAGGTACTTTTTGTAAGTAGTGCAAATAATATTAAATGGTCTAGAAGAGTTATGCCAGGTGATAAATTTGATATAGAAACAACTTTACTTTCATGGAAAAGAGGTATTGGTAAAGGGAATGGTATAGGGAGTGTAAATGGAGAGATGGCTTGTACAGCTGATTTTGTAGTTGTTATGCCAGAAGAATTAGAAAAATATACAAAAAGGAGTACGTTGTAATGGGATTATATGATAAGCCAATGACCGTTCAAAAGTTTAGAAATTTTTTTACACAAGTAAAGAAAAATGATGGACATATGGGACATGCTGTGCGTGCAATACATTTTAATTATAATAATATGTGTAATTTTAAGTGTGATTTTTGTTATACAAGATCATCACAAGGGGATCATGTGAAAGAAGAATTGCCATTTGATAAAATAGCAGATTTTGCAGATCAAGCACATGAATTAGGATATTATGAATTTGATTTACAAGGCGGAGAATTATTATTAAGACCGGAAAGGCTATATAAATTAATTGAAACGATTAAACCAGAGCGTTTTTTTGTAATCATGACAACAAATGGATATTTTGTTACACAAGAAGTCGCAAATAATTTAGCTAAAGCAGGAATGGATCGTTTATCTGTGAGTTTAAATGGACTAGATCCGGAACGTCATGATAAATTCATGAAAATGGAAGGGTCTCATGAAAAAGCAATGGCTGCTTTAGCATATGCTAAAAATGCAGGAATGTTAGCTGTTCCGACTATTGCAGTAGGACATTATAATGCTTTATCAGAAGAGTTAGAAGAATTTTGTAAGTTTTCAAAAGAACATGGATATATTACTCATTTTAATCTAGCGATGCCATCTGGATGTTGGCAGGATAATAAAGATGTTATTATTGATGAAAGAGATAGAGAACATATTAACGAACTGCGTCAGAAGTATGACAATATTATTTATGATATGTGGAATCCATTTGATAAAGAAAGAAAACAATTACTTGGCTGTAATGCAGTAAATCGTCTTTATATTACTCCAAAAGGAGATGTATTGGCTTGTCCGTTTTTGCATGTAAAATTAGGAAATATTTATGAACAGAGTTTAAAGGAAATCGTAGACTATGGTTTTAGCATTAAATATTTTAGTGATTATCAAGATTTATGTTTAGCAGGAGAGGATAAAGACTTTATGGATAAATATCTTGTAAAAGAAAGAACTATTTTTGAACCATTAGATGCAAAAGAATTATTTGTAGAAGATGATTATGTAAAATAATAGAGAAGGTTTTGGAGGATAAAAATGTTATTAGCTAATAAATGTGCTATTATAACAGGTTGTAATAGAGGAATAGGGGCTGCTATCATGCGAAAATTTGCACAGAACGGTGCAGATATCTTTGCATGTGCTAGAAAAGAAAGTGAAGAATTTAAAGAGAATATAGAGAAATTAAAAAGTGAATATCATATCTCTATAATTCCTTTATATTTTGATATGCAAAATGAACAAGAGATGATAGCGGCAATAAAAGAAATTCGTGCGAGTAAGAAAAATATCGATATTTTAGTAAATAATGCTGGAATTATTGATGTTTCTTTATTCCAAATGACTTCTATGAAAAAAGCAAGGGAATTAATGGAAGTGAATTTTTTTGCTCAAATGCAATTGACACAATATATAGTGAAATTAATGACACGTCAAAAAAGAGGAGTCATTATAAATATGTCTTCTAATACTGGAATAGATTGTAATGCAGGTCGCTCTTCTTATGCAGCAACAAAAGCATCTATGATTGCATTTACAAAAACCATTGCAAAAGAACTTGGAGAATATAATATAAGAGTAAATGCAATTGCTCCAGGTTTAGTGATGACAGATATGTTAGTAGATAACACACCAGAAGATATTATAAAAGAAACTTTAAAAGAAGTTTGTTTAAAAAGAGAGGGAAGACCAGAAGAGATAGGAGATGTTGCTGTATTTTTAGCCTCTGATATGGCTTCTTATATTACAGGACAAGTAATTCGAGTTGATGGAGGAATATATGGTGGATGAAAAAGAGCTATCTAGATTAAAAAATTTGGCTCGAAATATGAGAAAAGATGCTTTAGATATGGCGTTAGCAGCTGGTAATGAAGCTTCTCATTTTGGGGCGGGATGTTCTATTATTGATATTTTAGCCGTATTATATGGAAAAGTTATGAAATATGATATCCAAAATCCACAATGGGAAGAGAGAGATAGATTTATTTTAAGTAAAGGACATGGAGCTTTGGGATATTATTCTGCCTTAGCAGAAAGTGGTTTTATTAATAAAGAAGAATTGTTGACATTTGAGAAAGATGGTAGTTTTTTATTAGGGCATCCTGTAAAGAAAAGAGAAAAAGGAATAGAATTTACAAATGGAAGTTTAGGAATGGGCTTATCATTAGGTATTGGTGTATCATTAGCAAATAGAATGAAACAAAGAAGTAATACAGTATATGTGTTAATGGGCGATGGAGAATGTAATGAAGGCTCTGTATGGGAAGCGTTTATGGCAGCTTCTCAATATAAATTAACAAATTTAGTCGCTATTATAGATAGAAATCATTTCCAGCTCGGAGGAAATACCACAGAGGTAATGGATGTAGGAGATATAAAAAATAAGATAGAAAGTTTCGGATGGGATGTTCGAGAAGTAAATGGACATGATATTGTACAATTATATAACGCTTTTACAGAACCACATGATAAAGAAAAACCTTTAGCTATTGTTGCAAATACGATAAAAGGAAAAGGATTTTCATTTTCTGAAAATAATAATGCGTGGCATCATGCGGTTTTGACACAGACAAATTATGATATAGCAATACAAGAATTGAAATGTTAGGAGAGATAAGATGGTTCTTACAGAAGCAATGGCAAAAAAGTGGGCGAGAGTTGGACAGAGAGCAACCTTTGGGCTTGTAGCGTTAGAATTAGCTAAAAATGATAATTCTCTTATAGCATTAACAGCAGATGTGTCTACATCAGCTGGGTTAGAAAGACTAAAAAAGACTTTACCAGAACAGTTTTTAGATGTAGGAATTGCTGAACAAAATATGATGGGAATTGCGGCTGGATTAGCAAGTGAAGGTTATCATGTTATTACAGCTACATTTGCGCCATTTCAAACAATGCGCTGTTTAGAGCAAATTAGAGTAAATATGGGATATATGCAAACAAAAGTTTGTATGGTTGGGTTAGCAAGTGGAATAGCACTGAGTACACTTGGCAATACACATTGTTGTTTAGAAGATATTGCAGTTTTAAGAGGAATACCAAATATTGCTATTATCTCACCAGCAGATTGTGGTGAAGTGGCGAAAGCTGTAGAGGCTGCTATGAAATATCCAGAATCTGTATATATTCGTCTAATGGGTACTGCCAATATGCCTATTATTTATAAAGAGGATTATGATTTTCAAATAGGAAAAGGGATTATATTAAAAGAAGGAAAAGATATCGCTATTATTACAAATGGAACAATGGTAAATGAAAGTATAAAAACGGCAGAATTATTACATGAAAAAGGAATATCTGTAAAAATAATAAATATGCATACCATAAAACCAATAGATAGAGAATTAGTAAATAAAATTTGTGATGAAGTGAAATTAATTGTAACAGTTGAAGAGCATAACATAATAGGAGGATTAGGTTCTGCGGTAGCAGAATGTAAAACAGTAAGAAAAGATGCACCACCACAATTATTGATAGGTTTACCTGATCAATATAGTAAAGGTGGGTCATATAAAGAATTATTAAAATCTTATGGTTTAACAGCAGAACAAATAGCCGAAAAGATTTTACAATTTATGGGAGTTAATTAGTATGTTAATTACAAAAATTGTAGATGAAGTGACAGAAAGCAATTGTTATATTATTACAGATGGAACAATACAAGACATTATTGTGATTGATCCCAATAATTTTAAAAGTATTCAAAAATGTATTGGAATAAATAATAAAAGAAATATAAAGGTTTTATTGACACATGAACATTATGATCATATCTGCGGATTAAATGAGCTTCGAGATCATTATAAGTGTGTTGTTATATCAACTGAAAAATGTAGCAATGCTATTCAAAATTCTATAGAAAACCATTCTAAATCATTTGGAGTGTATTTACACTTTTTAGGAAAAGACGAATATAGAAAAGAATTAAAAGAATATATTTGTAAACCATCAGATATTATATTTGAAGATTGTTATGAAATTATAGAAAATAATTGTCATATTAATATCCAAAAAACACCCGGACATTCACCAGGAGGATGTTGTATCATAATAAATGGAAAATATCTGTTTACAGGGGATAGTTTATTATGGGGAAAAACAATTATAAACAGTAGAGGTGGAAATAAAAAGATTTATGAAGAATATACATATCATTGGCTATATGGGTTAGATGATAATTTATTAGTATATCCTGGACATGGAAAGGAATTTTTATTAAAAGAAAGAAAGAGAGTAGTATTTTAGAAAGAAAAAACATAGGAAAATCCTTTTGATAAGATATTTTAAAGGTTGTTTTTGAATTATTTAGATAAGTAAATTCTGTAAAAATTGAGAATATATTTTAATCAGAATAGGTTAATTTGTTGTGCTAATTTACGTGAAAGATAGAATTTATAAAAGTATTTGTTTTGAGCTTTATATTCTATACAAGTAAAAAATTTTATGAGAGTTACATAATTTAATTAGTATAATAAATTAAATTATATGATAAGGAGTTCTAGAAATGTTAAAAATTGATAATCAAAAAAATTATTATATTCAGGAAGTAGAAAAGGCATATCAAGAAGGATATCGTTTCTACATTAATGGAGGAGGCAGTGGAGCTTGTTTGATATATAAAAAAGTGTTTCTGGGTGAAGGAAGAAAAATTCCATTAGAGGCATTTGTTGTCAATGATAGTTATTATGATATGATTTTAGGAAAACAAGAATTAGTAATGTGTGGACATCCAATAATTCCTATACGTGATATTGATTTAAACGATGAACGCATATTTATATGCATGGGATATACACATTATGATTTTTATGATACAGATATTGTCATTCCAAATATAAAAGGCAAATTTTTGATTGGAGACAATTTTTTTACTTTTGATAGGTCGGGAAAAGAACAATATTTAGATTATAATTTTTTTAATAAACATAAAAAACAATTTGAGAAAATATATAATAAATTGGAGGACGAAAAGAGCAAAGCAGTTTTACAAGCTTATATTAACCAGAAAATAAGTGGAAAATTTGAATATCTGTCGGAATTATGGAATTTAAATCAGTATTATGATGACGAGATCATAGATATTTCTAAAATAAGTGGGATTGTAGATTGTGGAGCATTTGATGGTGATTCATATAAGGCCTTTATTGATGCATATTATGCAAGAACTGGAAAAGAATATTCTGAATATGCTTATTTGTGGGAACCCGAGATAAAAAATATCGAGGTATTACATAAAAAGTATGATAATAATAAAAAAATAAATATCATAGAGAAAGCAGCTTGGAATACTACAGAACAATTATATTTTTCTGGTAATGGTACAGGTGGAGGAGTTGAAGGGGGGGGGGGAAATGGAATTAGAATAGAAGCAGATTCTATAGATAACATTGTAGATATTCCTATTAATTTTATTAAAATGGATATAGAAGGTTCTGAGTATAATGCTCTTATAGGAGCAAGAAAAACAATAGAAAGAAATCATCCTATTTTAGCAATTTGTGTATATCATAAACGAGATGATTTATTGACAATTCCAAACTTAATTCAAAACATTAACGAAAATTATAAATTTTATTTGAGGGCATATTCACGTCATGCGAAAGAAATTGTTCTTTATGCTGTTGTTTAAAAATAACTTAACTTATTGTGTTAGCTAATATGGAAAAATCAAAGAGATAATTTTTTGAAAATTTGATTTTCACCATCTGATAAGGGATTTTTAGTCTTTAATTATTAAAGTAACATAATGAGTTAAGTTATATACAAACTCTACTTTTATTAGAATAGGTAGTTTATAAAATGTTTGATTGGAATAAATGAAGGAGTTTAAGAATGCAGAAATTATATATTGTAATGTATCATTATATACGAAATTTAAAATATAGCCGTTTCCCAGAAATTAAAGGGTTAGATCTCCAACTTTTTAAAGAACAAATTCAATTTTTTAAAGAACATTTTAATATTATCAAAATGGAAGATGTTATAGCAGCTTATACTGATAATTATAGTTTACCAGAAAAAGCAATATTATTAACATTTGACGATGGTTATAGTGATAATTATCTAAACGTATTTCCAATTTTAAAAGAAGAAAATATACAGGGGTCTTTTTTTATTCCGGGAAAAACATTTGTAGAGCATCAATTATTAGATGTAAATAAAGTTCATTCTGTATTAGCAAGTACAAATATTACTAATTTAGTTCAGGAAGTATTTAAACAATTAGATTATTATAGAGGAAAAGAATTTGATATTCCTTCTAATGAAGAATTATTTAGAGAATATGCCAAAGAAGAAAGATTTGATAAAAAAGAAGTGATATTTGTAAAAAGAATATTACAGACAGCATTACCTGAGAAATTACGAAATATCATTGCGAGTAATATCTTTGCTAAATATGTTGGATTATCAGAAGAGAAATTTGCTTATGAATTGTATATGAATTATGATCAAATTAAATGTATGAAAAAATCGGGAATGTATATAGGATTGCATGGATATGATCATTATTGGTTAGGAAATTTAGAATCACGAAAGATGGAACAAGATATTGATAAGGCATTAGAGGTTATGAGTGAAGTTATTAATCCTAGATTATGGGTGATGAATTATCCATATGGATCTTATAACGATAATGTAGTAAATTATATTCAAAATAAGGGATGTGCGTTAGGATTGACTACGGATCTAGGGATAGCAAATTTATCTATAAATAATAAATATCTTTTGCCTAGATTAGATACGAATGATTTTCCACCCAAGAGTGAAAATTATAAAATATTTTGATATTATTATCTGACAAGAAATTCTTCATTTCTAAAGTGGAAGGATAAACTGTATCGTAATTAAAATTTATTTTACAAGACTAGATTTTTTAATAAAATAGATCTAATCTATAAAAGAAAGTAATAAAAAATAAATAGTATAGTCTTGGAAAAAACTGAGATTATATTATTTATTTTTATATATAATAATCAACATTAGAGCTAAGGAGAGAATAAATATGGCATTTTATAATGAATTAGAAAGATGGAAAACAAATCAAGCATTTATAGATGATTTAGGAAATAGCATGACATATCAGGAATTAGAAAGATATACAAGTGAGCTCAAAACCGTGATTGGAAACCGCACACTTGTATTTTCTTTTAGTAATAATACAATAGGATCTGTTACAGGTTATATAGCATTTTTAAAAAATAGAGTTGTACCCTTATTATTAAAGGTGGATATTGAAAAAGAACTTAGAGATAATTTAATTAAAATTTATCAACCTTCTTATCTTTATATTCCAGAAAATAAAAAAGATGAATTTCCAGATTACCAGTGTGTATGGGAAGGAATAGGATACTGTTTACTTCAAACACAATATCCAAAAGAAGTTCCGTTATATCAAAATCTCGCATTATTACTTACAACTTCAGGTTCTACAGGAAGCCCTAAGCTTGTAAGGCAAAGTTATGATAATATACAATCAAATGCACAATCAATCGCACAATATTTAGAATTAAACGAAACAGAACGCCCGATTACGACTTTGCCAATGAATTATACTTATGGTCTTTCTATTATCAACAGTCATCTTTTCGTAGGAGCTACGATATTACTAACAGAATATACATTGATGGAACGTGAATTTTGGGATTTTTTTAAACAAGAAAAGGCAACATCATTTGGCGGCGTACCTTATACTTATGAAATTTTAAAGAAACTTCGTTTTTTTAAGATGGATTTGCCATATCTTAGAACAATGACGCAAGCTGGTGGAAAATTATCACCAGAACTTCATAGAGAATTTGCAAAGTATGCTCAAGAAAATGGAAAACATTTTGTTGTGATGTATGGTCAGACAGAAGCAACAGCCAGAATGGGATATCTCCCATGGAAAAAAGCGATTGAGAAATATGGAAGTATGGGAATTGCCATACCAGGAGGCAAGTTATGGTTAAAAGATATACAAGGAAATAAAATAATACAGCCAGATATTATAGGAGAATTAGTATATGAAGGAAAGAATGTTACATTAGGATATGCTATTTGTAAAGAAGATTTAAAAAAAGAAGATGAACGATATGGAGTACTAGAAACTGGTGATATGGCCAAAATGGATGAAGAAGGTTATTTTTATATTGTAGGTCGTAAGAAACGTTTTTTAAAAATATTTGGGAATAGAGTAAATCTGGATGAAACAGAGAGAATGATTAAAGTGACATTTGAAGGTTTAGATTGTGCATGTGCAGGAATAGATGATAAATTATATATATTTATTACAGAAGATTCAAAAGAAAAAAGAGAAGAAGTAAAGCATTTTCTGAGTTTGAAAACAGGAATTAATATATCTGCATTTATAGTAAAAACAATCACAGAAATACCCAAAAATGAGGCTGGTAAAACACAATATCGTAAACTGGAGGAATTTTATGATTGATTTTAATAAAATATTAGATATTCCGCCTTATTCATTAAATAAGCGAGAGAAAAATGAACTTTTTATAGATAGATTATGTGAGCTTACTAAATTTCATCAAAAAAATTGTGAACCTTATCAAAAAATTTTAGATATGTTAGATATAGATATAGATAACATTACTAATTATTATGAACTTCCCTTTTTACCAGTTCGATTATTTAAAGATATGGAATTACGAAGTATAGAAAAAGAAGATATATTTAAAACTATGACTTCTTCTGGAACAACAGGTCAATCAGTATCAAAAATATATCTTAATCGGGAAACTTCAACAAATCAACAAAAAACTCTAGTAAAAATTGTTTCAGACTTTACTGGAAAAAATCGGATGCCAATGTTAATTATTGATAGTCCATCAGTAGTAAAAAACCGTATAATGTTTTCCGCTAGAGGAGCAGGGATTCTAGGATTCTCTATTTTTGCTTCAGATAAAAAGTATGCATTAGATGATAATATGAATCTGGATATAGAAGGTATAAAAGTATTTTTAGAAAAACATTCCGGTAAGAAAATTTTATTATTTGGATTTACTTTTATGATATGGCAATATTTTTATCAGGAACTTTTGAAACAACCATGTTATATAGATTTAAGTAACGCAATTTTAATTCATGGAGGTGGATGGAAAAAACTTAAAAATGAAGCTGTAAAATCATCAGAATTTAAGAAATGTTTACAAGAAGTATGTGGTTTATCTGATATCCATGATTATTATGGAATGGTGGAACAAACTGGAAGTATATATATGCAATGTGAATGTGGACATTTACATGCAAGTATTTTTTCAGATGTAATTATGAGACACATGAGAGATTTTTCTATTTGCGATATAGGAGAAAAAGGTGTGATACAAGTTGTATCATTACTTCCAGAATCTTATCCCGGTCATTCTATTCTAACAGAAGATGAAGGTATTTTACTTGGAGAAGATGATTGTCCATGTGGAAGGAAAGGGAAATATTTTAAAATACTTGGCAGAATAAAAGATGCGGAAATTAGGGGGTGTAGCGATACTTATGAAAAATACTAATATAGAATATTTATTTGGTAGAGAAAATGTAGAAGTAGTTCCTAATATCCCATATGCAATAGAATGTTACGATTTTCTTGATAATTTATCAAAAGCAATTTGTAATGATAGGGAAGCAAAACAATATTCAGATATTATGACTTTTGCATTTTGGCTTCGGAAAGCTAATATTTTAAGATTAAAAGAAGAATATAATCATAGAAATAATCAAAATATTTTTGGTTTTAAAACGATAGGGAAAGGATTAATCTTTCATATTGCTCCATCAAATGTGCCAATTAATTTTGCGTATACTTTAATATTTGGTTTATTATCAGGAAATTCTAATATAGTAAAAGTATCATCTAAAAAATTTAGACAAATAGATATTATCTGCAGAATTATGAAACAGGTAATAGAAGTAAAGCAATTTGAATGGGTTTATAATCAAAATGCTATTGTTACATATGACAGAGATCAGGACGAATATACAAAATATTTTTCAGATATCTGTGATGTTCGTATAATTTGGGGAGGAGATCATACCATTCAACAAGTACGAAAGTTTGCTTTGCAGCCTAGAAGTACAGAAATTACATTTGCTGACCGTTATTCTTTCGCAGTATTATCTTCTCATGCAGTTTTGAAAGCTTCAGAGAGTGAACGAAAAAATCTGGCGAAGCAATTTTATAATGATACCTATCTCATGGATCAAAATGCATGTTCTAGTCCACATCTCATATGTTGGATAGGAGAGAAAGAAGAAGTATCAGCAGCAAGCCAATACTTCTGGGAAGAGGTATACCATGTTTGTGCTGAAAAATATGACTTAGCAGATATAAAAGTGAGTGAAAAATATACTATATTATGTGAATTGGCAATTCAGCTGGATCAACTAGATGTACAAAGATATGAAAATGTATTATATGTAGTTAAATTAAAAAAATTACCAGAAGAGATTACAAACTTAAAAGGGAAATTTGGATTATTTTTTGAATATCATTTAGACAAATTTTCTGATATTTATAGTTATATAAATAAAAAAGTTCAGACTTGTGCTATATATGGAATTGATTTAAAAGAGATAATAGAATCTATTACAGATATGCATATTAGAGGAATTGATAGAGTCGTTCCGATTGGAAAAACGTTAGATATAAGTACTATTTGGGATGGATATGATATTATCAGTCAATTATCTAGATATATTAAATATGAAGATATTATTTATAGATAAATTTTAAAATTTGTGCAAAAAAGTAGGCAAAAAAAGTATGCTGTAAGACCAGCCACTAGGTTAACCACAAAATTGCAGATGCTTCTATATCTGAAGTGCTCAATTTGGCAGATGTTTTTCAAAAAATCGTTTACAGATTCTATCACAGTCCGCTTCCGTAACAGGAGCTTGTCTGTTAGGCATAACATGCATAAAATTTTGACATTATTTTTATGATTTGTAATAAGACTATCCCTTTCTCTAGGAGTTCCGCAAATAGCTTCTCAAAGAGGCTTTTTGTAAGATGCCTCATGACCTTCTGGTTGCGGTCGTCCACATTGTCTGGTGTTAGGCAGAAACGGAGAATTTCTCCACGGTCATGAATGACAAGATGAAGCTTGAAACCATAAAATCACCCCATGGAACTCTTGCCCCTTTTTGTCATCCTCTCAAAAACCTTATGCTGTGGTATCCTATGGTTGTCACAAACATTAAGAGTGGTGGAAGCCACAAAGCCTATCCCTGTGCAAGGTGGAATGTCCGATAGACAGATAGGTGGAAAAGGACACAGATGGTCATGATTTCACTTAGTGAAAGACCAGAAGGGAGGGGAGTCAAAAGAGGCAGTTCCCTCTTCACAAGGAATACAGTTATGTTCAAAATATTTTTTTAATTCCTTACAGAAGTTGTCCATGTCATAAAAAACGAATATAATTATCTCATCCATAAGTTTATTCTCCTTTGGTATTTTTTGTTTGACGATTTCATTTTATCAGAGAAATAAACCTATGGACATTTCTTTTTCATCGAACTCACGTTAATATACCAATTTTGAAAGCTTCCTATTCAATAGAAACTGCTTTGTATTTACTCATTTATAGGTAAAGAAAATAAAAAATAGACTATTCAAAAAAATAAAAAAGGATTATAATGTGTTAAAAAGAAGGGGGAAGGAAATAAATTTATAAAACAATAAAAAATGGAGGATTATTATGAAAAGAAAAATATTCTATAAGGTTATAGTAATAACAGGATGTCTAGCACTAAGTTTAACTGCCTGCGGAAAAAAGCAGAATACAGAAACAGATACTACTCAAATAACTAGCACAACCTCACAAGATAGTACAGAACCGACTTCTGATATGAATAGTTCCAATACAACTGCTATTTCTAAAGAGGAAATGCAAAAAATAGCAGAGAATTATGTAAAACTGTTATCAGAACAATCTTTTGATAAATTGAGCAGCGATTTTATTTATGATACTAAGATGCAAGAAGTAATTGACGATGGAAGCCTAATAACTTCTATGGAGCAGATTATCACAACATTAGGAGCATTAAAAAATCAGCAGACACCAGAAATAATAGAACAAAAGCCATATACCACTGTGAGTATTCCCTGCAATTTCGAGGCGCAGAATGTGAATATAAATATTGTATTTACAGAAGATGGAAAGATCACAGGAATTAATGTGTCAAATTATACAGGAGAAGAAGAGAAAATTGTTCCAGAAGGAATTATAGAAGAAGAAATGGCATTAGATATCGGAAATGGAATGAGTTTGCCGGGAACATTTACAAAACCAGAACAGGAAGGAAAATATCCTGTTGTGATTTTCGTGCACGGCTCAGGACCAAATGATAGAGATGAAACGGTAGGAGCGAATAAACCATTTCAAGATATCGCATGGGAATTAGCAAAACAAGGGATAGCTTCTTATCGTTATGATAAGAGAACAAAAGTATATCCAGAAAGTTTTGTCGGAGATAAAGATGCTACTGTATACGAAGAAACAGTGGAAGATGCTGTGACAGCAATTACGATGATAAAAACATTAGAAAATATAGATACAGATAAAGTATATGTATTAGGACATAGTTTAGGAGGGGAATTGCTTCCTCAAGTAGCAGAAAATACCACTGAAACAGTAGCTGGCTATATTTTTCTAGCTGCTCCTACTAGAAAATTTACTGATATCATGAAAGAACAATATGAATTTTTATTCGGCTTAATAGAAAATCCAAGTGAAGAACAAAAAGAAGAAATGAAAAAAACATATGAGGAATTGGAAAAATTTGATAACTTGGATTCAACGGAAGAAGATACTCAGATATTTAACACTTATGTTGCATATTGGAAAGATATCAATAATTATCAGCCATTAGTCGCAGCCGAGAAGATAGAAGTTCCTTGTCTAGTTTTACAAGGAGAAGAAGATTATCAGGTCACAATGGAAGATTTTACAAATTGGAAAGATAAATTTGGAGAAAAAGAAAATTGGACATTTCACTCTTATCCAGGATTGACACATATTTTCATGCAAGGAGAGAGAAAAAATGCAGGAGCAGAATATTATATAAAACAGAGTATAGATAAGCAAGTAATACAAGATATTGTAAATTTTATAAAATAATAAAATTTTTTATATTTCAAAAATAATTTCATTCGTTAAAATAATTTTATCAAAATGATTCCGAAACTTTTATTAAGTTATGTATGAGACTATAAATAATTCGGAATCATTTTGTTTTTCCTAAAAACAATAATAGACCATATAAAGAATATTTTATATCAGCACTTTCTATTATTTTACAGTACAAAAATAATCCATAAAATTGGTATATATATACTATTTTATATGATATATATGGATATAATTAGAAAAAAATGAAATAAATGTGACATAAATATGTATAAAAATAGAAAATCGCAAAATAGCATTGTATTTCTTGAATTAGAATGGTAAGATACCAATGGGAAAGTACTAACGATAAAAGACTAATCATAAAATATTTTGTGATAAATAAAAAGATGATAGAAAAGTAACAGACGAGGACGAAGAAGGGAGGCAAGGGCTACAAGATAAGATACGATAAAAGTAAATTTTCCAATGATAAAAAACTTTTAGACTAACTATATTTTTAAGTAGCAAAATGAATGAAAGCATATCAATTACTAGCAGAAAAAGAAACACCTAATATTTTAGAGCAAAATATCCATTCTTTAAGAGATATTTATCAATGCTATACAAAACAAGATATTATAGAAATTTTGAAAATGCATGGAATAAAGGGATATTCTGGTTATACAAAATCAGATTTAGTAATTTATGCAGTAAAGAATCTTTTAAAGCCAGAAATAATAGAAAGATTTTTTACTTGTTTACGAGATGATGAAATAGAGGCATTTCAAGATGTTATAAAAGCCAAGGGAATTTATAAAATAGATGATGTAGCATTATATGGAAGAATATTAGATGCTGGATATTGTGGATTTTATGGATTGGAATTTATTGATATTCCAGAGGATGTGATAGAAGCCTATAAACAATTAGATAGAAAAGCATTTCATAAAAAAAGACAATATAGAAGTTTTTTAATTGACTGCTTTCAAATAGCAGGAGTTTTATATGGGGTAGCTCCACTGTTTATTATATCCAAAATATTCCATCAAAAGTTTGGGATTGAATTAACACAGGAGCAGATTATAGAAGAGATGAAAGAAGTTCCAGAGTTCCTCTATGATTTTATTATTTCTAAAAATTTATGTATTCATAGCTCTTTATTAGAAGGAGAAGTATATAAGTATTTGCAGTTATATCAAGGGAATCGAGGATTTTATATTCCATCTGTAGAAGAGATAGAAACTTATGTAAAATATGGATATTTCGTTGATAGTGAGGCATTAAAAGAATTTACTCTCTATATGAAAACAGAGATGAAGGGATTTGAAGGAATAGCGGAAATGGCTGTTGCATTAATTCAACAGGCGATTGGTTTTGGATGTCAGACAGAAGATGTGTATGATATTTTAAAACAACATGGAGTAGAAATTATAAATGAGAAACAGAGAAGAAGAGTAACGAAATTAATCAAAAATCTATGTGAAGATACAAGATTAATTATAAATCGAGGACATAAACAGAAGGAATTAAAGGGGCTTAGAAGAAGAGAAGCTAATATTGTTGAATTTAAAAAGATAAAGGAGAGGAAAATATATCCAAATGATCTTTGTCCATGTGGCAGTGGAAGAAAATTTAAGGATTGTCCCAGCATTTTGGAAAGCGTCATTGCAGGGAAAACAATTTTTTGAAATATGCAGGCTGTCTAATGGAGAGCCAAGAGGAATTTTAGGAATCAGCGTATATAAAAACCCGAAAGAAATTTATTACTACATCGGCGTTGCTACAAATTCCTCTGCTCCTGCGGGCATGTATGAATGTGAAATCCCTGCGGCTACATGGGTGATATTTGACAATGATGGGCGTTTTAAGGAAGATGTGCAGAGTGTGTTCAAGCGGTTCTATATGGAATGGCTGCCGTTCTCTGGGTATAAATATGCAGAGCTGCCAGATATTGAAGTGTATCCGATTTGCAGCGGACAGCCAGTAAACGGACATTCCGAAGTATGGATTGCAGTCAGTAAGGAGGATGATTAAACGGTGTATCATTTAAGGTTAAAGGGCGACCATTATGAAATGGGTGTGAAGCGTGGAAAGATATTCAAAAAATGTCAGGTTTCTTTCCCGCTCCATTTGGATGAATTTCAACTGGAACATGGGAAACGGAGCGAAGCGGCATTAAGAAAATATTTCCCAGAGGTATGCGAGGAAATCAGAGGGGTGAGCGACGCCATAGGTGCGGATTATCTGCGTTTTGCTTCTTGGATGCTATGTATGGGATGCTGCATGTATAACCTGGAGAGCAATATTCCCGTTGAAGTTCGGGGATGCACTGCTTTCGCATATGCAAAGGGCGGAAG
>OFGK01001012.1_pt1 | contig 17598 bp, 17 predicted proteins | sample 1521771 | NCBI WGS metagenome assembly OFGK01 (sample SAMEA3504088, study PRJEB24116) | mouse gut metagenome | biome: mouse gut; feature: mouse-associated habitat; material: faeces | place: Denmark | collected 2011 | reverse complement strand
AGGCGAAGGCGGGTGGCTGGGGAAGGGCGCGGGGGTTTTGCTGAAGCTTATAATCAGATTTCACTAATGAAATAGGATAGGATGATGATACCGGCCGTGGCGGAGACAACGGGCATCCTGCCCTACGTCTCCTAAAATTGCCCTCCATGGCAATTTTCCCCTAGTGTATCAAACTATTTCATAAGTGAAATTTCTGATTATAAGCGACAGCAAAACCCCCGCGCCCTTCCCCAGCCACCCGCCTTCGCCTCCCCCCTACCCGCCCGGAATGCCCTCTGCCAAAATGGATTTCCACTCATTCCGCGCATTTCTAATAAAAAAAATATTGAAAAGGAGGGGGAAAGGGGGTAAAATAAAGTTGCTGTATGTGGTTTGCGCCGGATGTCTTATGATTGGGAGAGCGAAACGGAGTAAGGGCGCGCGGCGGAACCGGTAGAGCGGGCATCGAACGAATGAATGAGAGAGGTGTAGGCATGGCGGATGAGATCAGGACTATAGGAGTATTAACCAGCGGCGGCGACGCTCCGGGGATGAATGCGGCTATCCGTGCCGTAGTGCGGCAGGCGCTTGCCAAAGGAGTAAGTGTAAAAGGAATTAAAAAGGGTTATCAGGGACTTTTGAATGAGGAAATTGTGGATCTGGAGAGAAGCAGTGTGTCGGATATTATCCAGAGGGGCGGAACGATTCTCGGTACGGCTCGCTGCATGGAGTTTAAGACAGACGAAGGCCAGGAGAAGGGCGCGAGAATATGCATGAAGCATGGCATCGAGGGCTTGGTGGTAATCGGCGGCGATGGTTCCTACAGAGGCGCACAGGCGCTTTCACGAAAAGGAATCAATACGATCGGGATTCCCGGAACGATTGATTTGGATATTTCCTGTACGGATTATACGATAGGCTTTGACACGGCGATCAATACGGCGATGCAGGCGATTGATAAGGTAAGAGATACTTCTTCCTCCCATGAGAGGTGCAGTATTATCGAAGTAATGGGAAGAAATGCGGGATATATCGCACTTTGGTGCGGTGTGGCCAACGGTGCGGAAGATATTCTTCTGCCGGAAAAATATGATTTTAACGAACAGAGGATTATTAATAATATTATCAATAACAGAAAAAAAGGAAAGACCCACCATATTATTATCAATGCGGAAGGAATCGGGCATTCTACCTCCATGGCACGGAGGATCGAAGCGGCTACGGGCATAGAAACCAGGGCTACAATTCTGGGTTATATGCAAAGGGGCGGAAGCCCTACCTGTAAAGACCGTTTCTATGCGTCGATCATGGGCGCATATGCGACCGATATTCTTTGCCAGGGCAAGACGAATCGGGTAGTGGGATACCGGAACGGTGAATTCCAGGATTTTGATATTGAAGAAGCTTTATCTATGGAAAAACATATTCCCGAATATCAATATGAGGTGAGCAGGGCATTGTCCATGTAAAAAGACAGAAGCATAGATTTTATAGCACACATTTTATAAAGAATGCGGATCGGCACGGAATGTGCCGGTCCGCTTGCAGATTTGTGGAAAAGGGCGCGGTGGAATATGATAACGAGTACGTCGAACCAGAAAGTAAAAAGGATCGTACAACTGAATAAAAAGGCGGGGGAGAGAAAAAAAGAAGGCGTTTTTGTAGTGGAAGGGATCAAGATGTTTCTGGAAGCGCCGGAAGGATATGTGGAGGAGGTATATGTTTCCGAGAAGTTCCTTATGTTATTGGAGTCGCAGGAAGACGACGGGAGAGGAGTAAGGGAAAAACTGGAAGAGAATGTCTATGAAACGGTATCCGGGGAAGTATTCGCAAAAATGTCGGATACCCAGTCCCCGCAGGGAATTCTGTGTGTGGTCAGACAACGCCGCTATGCATTGGAAAATATGCTGAAAGGGGACAGGCCTCCGCTTTTTCTCGTATTGGAAAATCTTCAGGATCCGGGCAATCTGGGAACCGTTTTAAGATCGGGGGAAGCCGCGGGAGCGGACGGGATTGTTATGAGCCGGGATACGGTGGACATTTACAATCCAAAGGTGATCCGGGCGACGATGGGTTCCGTGTACCGGATGCCCTTTTGCTATGTGGAAGATCTGGAGGATGCGATAGGGCAAATGAAACAAGCGGGAACAGAGGTGTTCGCGGCTCATTTGGAAGGGAAAAAAAGTTATGATCAATGCGATTACAGGAAGGCCTCGGCTTTTTTAATCGGAAATGAAGGAAATGGACTGACGGAGCGGGTATCGCAGCTGGCGGATGTCAGGATCAGGATTCCCATGGAAGGAAAAGTGGAGTCATTGAATGCGGCGGTGGCGGCCTCCTTACTGGCGTTTGAGGCGGCGAGGCAGAGACGCGGATAAAAATAGGAAATTTTTAGAAAAGAGGAGCATATGAAGATAGGTTTTATTGGATTAGGAAATATGGCGAAGGCAATGATCGGGGGAATGCTTCGGGAAAAGATTGTGGAAGCGGGAGATATCATAGGATCAGCAAAAACAAGGGAAACGATGAAACGTATGGAAGAGGAGTTTTCTATCACTGCTGCCGAAAGCAACCGGCATGTGGCGGAATATGCGGATGTCATTATATTGGCGGTCAAACCAGTTTTTTTTCCTGAGGTGATCGGGGAAATTAAGGAAGCTGTGACGGAAGAAAAGCTGGTGGTCAGCATTGCAGCCGGAAAGAATATGGAGTGGATCGAAAAGGAATTCGGAAAAAAAATCAAACTCATCCGCTGTATGCCTAATACGCCGGCGCTGGTGGGAGCCGGCTGCACGGCGGTATGCTGCAATTCTTTGGTGGAAAAAGAGGACGAAGAATTCTGTATGCGATTAATGGAAAGCTTCGGGAAGGCGATCGCGATTCCTGAACGATTGATGGATGCGGCAGGGGCGGTCGGCGGCAGTTCTCCGGCTTTCGTTTTTCTGTTTATAGAAGCTATGGCGGATGGCGCGGTGAAAGCGGGGGTGCCGAGGAAACAGGCTTATGAATTTGCCGCAAGCGCAGTGGCAGGAAGCGCCAGAATGGTAATGGAAACAGGACTCCACCCCGGAGAACTCAAAGACATGGTATGTTCGCCGGGAGGAACGACAATAGAAGGCATCGCCGTATTAGAGGAAAAAGGGATGCGGGCCGCCGTTATGGAAGCGGTCAGTGCCTGTGTAGAGAAATCAAAGAAATTGTAATAAAATAAGCGGGGAATAAATCCCTTTTCGGCCCATAAAAATCCACAAACTTGACAATTTCCGTTTCTTTTGATATTATTTGTGTAATAAAATTAACAATTTCGTAATAATTATATACAATAGTAGAAAGGAAAAAAATGTCCGGCCGTGTCGGAAGAACGGAACGGATGGTCGTTGGAGGTAAAGGAAATGTCAGGAAACAGAAGGCCGTTTCATTTGCTGTCAGGTTTGATTATAAGTCTGGTGATGATGATGGCTGTAGGTATGACCGCTGCAGCCGGTGAAGATAAGACCAGCAGTCAGGAATATCTGGATTCTTTAAATGTAGGAGTGGCAACGCTTCTTGCGCCTGATACGAATGAGGAAGAGGGATCGGAAAAAACAGAGGATGGAAAAGAGGAGGAAGCCGTACCCGGGGATTTGATGGCGGATAATTCCGCGTCGAGAGTCCAGGTGACGGAGGAGACCGTAAGGGAAAGTCTGAAAACGGGAAAAGAACCGACGGGAAAAGAACCGACGGGAAAAGAACCGACGGGAAAAGAACCGGCGGAAGAAGAGTCGGATCTGGTAATGGCAGATGTGCAGAATACGTTGAATGTCCGCGCAAAGGCCGATGAAGAATCGGAAAAAGTGGGCGTGCTGTATAAAGACTGCGGCGGCAGGATATTGGAAAGAAAAGATGGCTGGACAAAGTTGAGATCCGGCGATCTGGTGGGCTGGGCAAAAGATGAATATCTGCTGTTCGGCAAAGATGCGGAAACACTTGCCGATGAAGTGGGGAATCTCATTGTGACGATTGATACGGACGCGCTGCGGATCCGCAAGGAACCGAGTACGGAAGCGGAGATATTTGCATTAATGGCCCAGGATGACGAGCTGGACGTAATCGAAGTGATGGACGATGAATGGATCAGCGTAAAATATGATAACAAGACAGGCTATGTTTCAGCGGAATTCGTGGATTTGGATTTCCATATTGATGAAGGCGAAACGATAGCGTCGATTAAAGCGCGGGAAAAGGCGGAAGCGGAAGCCAAGGCAAAGCTTACGGCAAACCAGGGCGCGGTAGTCGTAGGCGCGGACGATACAAGGCTTTTGGCAGCGCTGATCTACTGCGAAGCAGGAAATCAGGGTTACGAAGGCCAGCTGGCGGTAGGCGCCACGGTAATGAACCGGGTAAGAAGCGGCGCGTATCCCAACACGATTTACAGCGTTATTTATGCATCCGGGCAGTTTACTCCGGCATTGAACGGTAAAGTGGCAAGAGTGTACGGCGGCAATATTCCGGCCAGCTGTGTTACGGCGGCGCAGGAGTCGATCAACGGAGCCACCAACATTGGGACGGCGACCCATTTCAGGAGGGTAGGCGCCCATGAGGGAATCGTGATCGGAGACCACGTTTTCTGGTAAGAACTTCCGAAGCTGCGGCTTTCTTCGTGAAAATCTTTTTTGCCTGTATTGAATAATATAGGAAAGTATAGTAAGATAATAGGAAAGCAGGAAGGAGGCTTTAAGTATGAATTATACGATTTTTTGGCTGGTAGCCTTGGTTCTGTTTATCCTGATTGAAATAGCGACGATGGGGCTGACGACTATATGGTTTGCCGGCGGGGCTTTAGTGGCGGTGATCGCGTCGGCGCTGGGACTGCCGTTGGTGGTGCAGATCGTCCTGTTTTTTGCAGTATCTTTTGTCTTGCTGTATTTTACAAGGCCCATGGCGGTAAAGTATTTTAATAAGGACAGGGTAAAAACGAACGCGGAAAGCCTTGTGGGGCGACAAGCGATCGTGATCAGCGAGATAGATAACCTGCAGGGAATCGGACAGGTGACCGTAGGAGGAATGGAATGGTCGGCGCGCACGGCGGAAGCCGGCGTCAGGCTGGACGTAGGCAGCGTAGTTAATATTATCGCTATTAATGGGGTAAAATTAATAGTAGAAGAGAAAAAAGCCTGACCGGACCGGACAGGTGGGAGCGGAGGAAAAATTATGGGAATTGTAATGCTTGTTATACTGATATTAATTGTTTTAATTTTGGTTTCCTGTATCAAGATAGTGCCTCAGGCGTATGCATATGTAGTGGAAAGGCTGGGAGCATATCAGGGAACTTGGTCCGTAGGTCTGCATTTTAAGATGCCTTTTCTTGATAAAGTGGCGAAGCGGGTGAACTTAAAGGAACAGGTTGTGGATTTTGCGCCGCAGCCGGTGATCACAAAGGATAACGTAACGATGAGAATCGACACCGTCGTATTCTTCCAGATTACGGATCCCAAGCTTTTTGCTTATGGTGTGGAAAATCCGATTATGGCGATTGAGAACCTGACCGCTACGACTTTGAGAAATATTATCGGCGAGATGGAGCTGGATCAGACGCTGACATCGAGGGAAGTTATTAATACGAAGATGCGCGCTTCTTTGGATATCGCAACGGATCCGTGGGGAATCAAGGTAAACCGCGTGGAACTTAAAAATATTATTCCGCCGGCAGCTATCCAGGATGCGATGGAAAAACAGATGAAGGCGGAGCGTGAGCGTCGTGAAGCGATCCTCCGGGCGGAAGGTGAGAAGAAATCTACGGTTCTGGTAGCGGAAGGTCAGAAGGCGTCCGTTATTTTGGAAGCGGAAGCGGAAAAACAGTCCGCAATCCTCCGGGCGGAAGCGCAGAAGGAAAAGATGATCCGCGAGGCGGAAGGTGAAGCGGAAGCGATTCTGAAAGTGCAGAAGGCGACTGCAGACGGTATTCGGATGATCCGTGAAGCAGGAGCGGATCAGGCCGTGCTTACCATTAAGAGCCTGGAAGCGTTTGAAAAAGCGGCGGACGGCAAGGCGACGAAGATCATCATTCCCTCCGAGATACAGGGAATAGCAGGGCTGGCTTCTTCTTTAAAGGAGATTGTAGTAGAAGGGAAGTAATGTGAGAAATACTTCTAAAGCTCATGCCAGAGGGTATTTCGCTAAGAAGTATTAAGTCTCACATCAAGATATTCTGAATAAAGGATAGATTCCGGCAGTTGGAAGAAGCGTTCCGGCTGCCGGATTTTAGATGTACGCGGTGGCGTATGTACGGAATACGTATTGAAAAAGTGCTTTTGTGCGATGAGGAAAGGAGAACGATCATGAACCTGACAGGCCGTGATTTTTTAAAGCTGCTGGATTTTACTTCGGCGGAGATAGGATATATGCTGGATCTGGCGGCAGATTTGAAGGAGAAAAAGAAAAAGGGAATATTGACAAGATGGCATGAGGGAAAGAACGTGGCGCTTATTTTTGAGAAAACGAGTACGAGGACAAGATGTTCCTTTGAAGTAGCGGCACACGATCTGGGGATGGGAACGACGTATCTCGATCCGTCCGTCTCTCAAATCGGCAAGAAGGAAAGCATTGCGGATACGGCAAGAGTTCTTTCCAGCATGTATGAAGGGATCGAATACCGCGGCTTCGGGCAGGACATCGTGGAGGAACTGGCAAAGTATGCGAAAGTTCCGGTATGGAACGGCCTGACGAACGAGTTCCATCCGACGCAGATGCTGGCGGATCTGCTGACGATACGCGAGCATTTTGGATATTTGAAAAATATCCGTTTTACTTATATGGGGGATGCGCGTTATAATATGGGAAATTCCCTGATGGTAGCCTGTGCTAAGATGGGGATGCATTTTACGGCTTGTACGGCGGAAAAGTATTTTCCGGACAGGAAGCTGGTGGAGGAATGCGAAGAAATTGCAAAAGGCACGGGAGCGACGATTACCCTGACGGAAGATGTGGAAGCGGGAGTGAGAGGCGCGGATGTTATTTATACGGATGTCTGGGTTTCTATGGGAGAGCCGGATGAAATATGGGAAGAACGGATACGGGAGCTTTCCCCTTATCAGGTAAACGGAAGGGTGATGGCACTGGCAGGGGAAAAAGCGGTATTTATGCATTGCCTTCCGGCATTCCACGACCTTCATACGAAGACAGGAAAAGAAATCAGCGAAAAATTCGGCATGGCGGAGATGGAAGTGACGGACGAAGTTTTTGAGTCGGAGGCATCGATCGTTTTTGAAGAGGCGGAAAACCGCATGCATACAATAAAGGCAGTGATGGCGGCGACGCTTGGCGTACCGGACGGATGCGGTGCGGGGCGATAACGGAAAACGCGTCATCGAGGGCGGAAAATATTATGAAAACAGAGATTTTAAAGCTTCTCAGGGAAAGCGGGAATTACATTTCGGGCCAGGAACTATGCAGTAAGTTCGGCGTTTCCAGGACGGCGGTCTGGAAGGTGATCAATCAGCTGAAAGAAGAGGGATACGGGATCGAGGCGGTGAAAAACAAAGGATACCGTTTGCAAATAACGCCAGACGTGCTTTCTTCCAGCGAGTTAAGGAGCCGTATTCAGAATGAATGGGCGGGCAGGAATATTTATTATTATGAAGAAACTGGCTCCACGAATATTGATGCAAAACGCCTCGGGGAAGAGGGTGCCGTTCACGGAACAGTGGTGGTGGCCGATAAGCAGAACGCCGGAAGGGGAAGAAGGGGAAGGGCGTGGGAGTCTCCGGCAGGAAAGGATATTTATTTTACTATTTTGCTGCGGCCGGAATTCCCCCCAGATAAAGTATCCGGTCTTACGCTTGTAATGGCTCTTTCCGTGGCAGAAGCCGTCAAGGGATGCTGCGGCCAGGAAGCGGGCATCAAATGGCCGAATGATGTGGTTTTAAACGGGAAAAAAATATGCGGGATTCTGACGGAAATGACAATGGAGATGGATTATGTCCAACATGTGGTCATTGGAACGGGGATCAATGTGAATTTGGACAAGATGCCGGCGGAGATCGAAAAAACGGCCACTTCTATTTTGCTGGAAAGTGGGAAGGAGACGACGAGGGCGGAACTTTTACAAAAAGTGCTGGAGCGGTTTGAAATAAATTATGAAATTTATGAAAGAGATCTGGACTTGCGCAATATGATGGAAACATATAACGGATACCTAGTAAATAAGGACAGGCAGGTACGCGTGCTGGATCCAAAAGGAGAGTTCGGAGGAATTGCAAGGGGAATTAATGCCGGCGGTGAATTGCTGGTGGAAAGGCCGGATGGAAAGACGGTAGAGATCTATGCCGGAGAAGTGTCCGTAAGGGGGATATATGGGTATGTCTGACGATAAGATCGTGCTTTGCGGTGCCAATGCATATGAACGAAAATATTATTTTAATGAAGATTTTAAAGGGATTCCTCAGTCCATCAAAGATGAACTGCATATTATCTGCGTTCTTTTTACGGAAGAGATAGGAGGGATTTTTACTATTGCCTTTGAAAAGGGAGGCGGCGTTGTGATAGAAACGGATTTTGCGGAGGACGACTACCTGTATGATGAGATCGGCAGCGGGCTGATGGTACGGGAAGTGAGGAGAAACAGGCAGGAACTGTTTGAAGCGCTTGGCCTTTATTACAGAGTGTTTGTTTTGCATGAAGAGATAGGATTGGACGAAAGGGAATAAAAGCTTCCGAAATACACAGGGGAATGACGGAAAGGCAGGAAATAAAAAATGATTTTAGTAATTGATGTAGGGAATACGAATATAACATACGGAGTCTACCGGGGGAAAGAACTGGTGGCGACTTTTCGCATGACGACGAAACAGGCTCGTACTTCCGATGAATATGGAATGAGTATTATGGAATTGCTGCGGATTAATGCGGTGGAAAAGGAAGATCTGGAAGGAACGATCATAGCCAGCGTAGTCCCGAATGTCATGCATTCCTTGACAGGAGCGGTAACGCGTTACTTGAAAACTCCGCCTCTGATCGTGGGGCCGGGAGTGAAAACGGGGATCAAGGTGGTGACGGAGAATCCAAGGCAGATCGGGGCCGACCGTATCGTGGATGCGGTGGCTGCCTATGAGATTTACGGGGGGCCGGTTCTTGTGCTTGATTTTGGAACGGCTACCACATACGATCTTGTTTCGGAAGACGGAAGCTTTGTAGCCTGTATTATAGCGCCGGGCATACGGATATCTGCCAAAGCTTTGTGGGAAGGGACGGCAAAGCTGCCGGAGGTGGAAATTAAAAAACCCAGATCCATTCTGGCCCAGGAAACGATATCCAGCATGCAGGCCGGTCTGATATATGGACAGATCGGGCAGACGGAATATATCGTCAGCCAGGTGAAGAAGGCGAGCGGTTATGACAATCTGAAAGTAGTGGCGACCGGCGGGCTGGGAAGGCTGATCTCCGAGGAGACGGAGAGCATTCAGTTTTATAACAGTACGCTCACTCTGGACGGGCTTCGGATGATCTATGAAAAGAACAGGAAATCATGATGGCGGGAAAATGGATGAAACGGCTAAAACAGTTAAAAATAGGGAATGTGATCCTGGAAAATAATGTGATCTTGGCTCCCATGGCAGGCGTATCGGACCTGCCATTTCGTTTGTTATGCAAAGAGCAGGGGGCGGGACTGCTGGGAATGGAAATGGTAAGCGCGAAAGCGATTATGTATGGCAGCAGGAATACGGAAGCTCTGATGGAAATTCATCCCGGAGAAGGGCCGGTATCTCTGCAGCTGTTTGGTTCGGACGCGGATATTGTCAGCGAGATGGCGAAGCGGATCGAAGACAGGCCCTTTGCAATCCTTGATATCAATATGGGCTGTCCGGTGCCGAAGGTGGTAAACAATGGGGAAGGATCGGCGTTGATGAAAAATCCTGCTCTGGCGGAAAAGATCATAGCGAAAACGGTAAAGGCGATCCGCAAGCCGGTAACGGTAAAAATCAGGAAAGGCTTTGACGAAGAACATGTAAATGCGGTGGAGATTGCCAAAGCTGCGGAAGCTGCCGGAGCGGCGGCTGTGGCCGTACATGGCAGGACAAGGGAGCAATTTTACTCGGGCCAGGCGGACTGGGCGGCGATTGAGGCGGTGAAAAAAGCGGTTCGTATTCCGGTGATCGGAAATGGGGATGTTATTGACGGAGAAACGGCCAGGCGTATGATGGAGGAAACCGGCTGCGACGGAGTCATGATCGGACGGGCAGCGAAGGGAAACCCCTGGATATTCCGGGAAGTGGCGGCTTATCTGGAGAGCGGAACAGAAATACCGCCTCCGGAACCGGAAGAAGTAAAAGCAGCGATATTGCGCCATGCCGATTTGCAGGTGAAGTATAAAGGGGAATATATCGGGATTCGCGAGATGCGAAAGCATATTGCATGGTATACCGCAGGCTATCCGCATTCCGCCAGATTCCGCGGCAGAATCAATGAGATCGAGGATATGGAAGAACTGAAAAAGGGAATGGAAGAAATTTTTTGCCATGATCCGGCCGGAAAATAAAGGGACGCTTTGTGAATAAGAAGCGTCTTTTTATCATACGTTATTCTAACAGAAGACAGGAGACGGGAAGGCAGTGGAGGGAGGAAAGATTTTATATTTTTACCTGAAAGAAGGCGAAAAGTGGAAAAGATACAGGTGGGGACGGGGAAAGATGCTGCTGGCGAATATCAGTATGGCAAAGGAGGGAAGGCTGGTATGCTGCGGTATACCGGAATTTTATTGGAAAAACAAAGTCTGGGAGGAAGACAGGCTAAGGGACATAATGGGAAGAATGTTGAAAGAGCAGGAGGCGGAAGACTTTTATTTGCAGCCGAAACTGGCCCGTCTGGCAGGAGTGGAGGAAAGGCTGCCTCCCGAGGCCTTATTGAAAAAGGCCATGGATCAGGTATCCTGCATGGAATACCTGGTTTATATAGGAGGAGGCGGGGATAAAAGGGGGGCGTGGGAAGAGGAAGAGCTAAGGGAAGAGAGACGGCTGTTGTTTTGCCTGCTGTCCCCATATTTGGCGAGGATCAATCATTTTACGCTGGTGACGGACAGGCCGGAGGGGTATGAAGAATTTACGGATTATATATATGATGAGTACGGAATTCCTACGGCGGCGGTGGCGAAGATGGAGCGGCCGCTTGGGAAAGATGGAAGAACGGTTATTCTGGATATGGGAAAAGGGAAAAAAGCAGCGTTTGAGGCGATACCGCACAGGGCATTTTATATGGATTTCTGGTCAGAAGATGAAAAAAGGGAACTGGCAGAAAAAAGAGGAGATATCATATATATATCGGTGGCAAAATTCCTTGACACTCTGGTGAAAAATGGGTATAATACCATAGTTAATTCCCGCGAGAAATAAGCCCGGCAGAGGCATACATTTGGCGAATGCCGCAAGGGTCAGGAGATCCGTTATTCGGAGCAGGGAAGCTGACGGGATTGTATATTGGAAAATGAGAAAGAATCCGGGCAAGAACAGGATTTGCGCCAGGCGTTACTTACAAAACTGCGAAAGGAGTATAAATGTTCAAATGGAAGAAAAAAAGAATATTTTAACCTACGAGGGTCTCAAAAGGTATGAGGATGAACTTCATGAACTAAAAGTGGTAAAAAGGCAGGAAGTGGCACAGAAGATCAAAGAAGCCAGGGAACAGGGAGATTTGTCAGAAAATGCGGAATACGACGCGGCGAAGGACGAACAGCGCGACATTGAGGCAAGGATTGAGGAGCTGGAAAAAATCCTAAAAAATGCGGAGGTTGTCGTAGAGGACGAGGTCGATCTGGACAAAATTAATATTGGCTGTAAGGTAAAGATCCTGGATTTGGAATATAACGAAGAATTGGAATATAAAATCGTAGGTTCTACGGAAGCAAATAGTTTAAAAGGAAAAATATCCAATGAGTCTCCCGTAGGGAAGGCTCTGATCGGGGCGAGGGTAGACGATGTGGTCAGCGTGGAAACGCAGGTCGGCGTATTGCAGTACAAGGTGCTGGAGATACAGAGATCCGGCAGTTAATTCCTGAGAGCAATGGGAATGCTGGCTTCAACGGACAATGGGCCGGGGCGGATACCGGAACAGAGCAGCCGGGAGGTACGGAAATAAATCATAGAAGAAAAAGGAGTGTCAGCGGTGGGAGAAGCACGAAACGCACAGGAACAGGATATTAACCAGTTATTAAAGGTAAGAAGGGAGAAACTTGCGGCCCTTCAGGAAAACGATAAAGATCCTTTTAAAATCACGAAATATGATGTGACGCATCACAGCCTTGAAATAAAAGACGGCTTCGACAGTCTGGAAGGCCAGAGCGTTTCCATAGCAGGGCGTGTGATGTCCAAACGCGTGATGGGAAAAGCATCTTTCTGCAATGTACAGGATATTCAGGGCAATATCCAGTCTTATGTTGCCAGAGACAGCATTGGGGAAGAGGCATATGCTGATTTTAAAAAATACGATGTGGGCGATATCGTCGGCATCCGGGGCGAAGTTTTTAAAACGAAGACAGGGGAAATATCCATTCATGCCGCAGAGGTGACGTTGCTTTCCAAAAGCCTCCAGATTCTTCCTGAAAAATATCATGGACTTGTAAATACTGACATTCGTTACCGCCAGCGGTATACGGATTTGATTATGAACGAGGAAGTAAAGGATACGTTCGTAAAAAGGTCGCGGATCATCAGCTCTATTCGGAGATATCTGGACGGGCAGGGCTTCCTTGAGGTGGAGACGCCCATGCTGGTGTCCAATGCGGGCGGAGCGGCGGCAAGGCCATTTGAGACTCATTACAATGCGTTGGACGAGGATGTAAAATTGAGAATTTCCCTGGAGCTGTATTTAAAAAGGCTGATTGTAGGGGGAATGGAGCGGGTTTATGAGATCGGGCGCGTGTTCCGCAATGAAGGGCTGGATACGAGGCACAATCCGGAGTTTACTTTAATGGAGTTGTACCAGGCGTATACGGATTATAACGGCATGATGGATTTGACGGAAAATATGTTCCGCCATGTGGCGCAGGAAGTATGCGGTACGACCACGGTTACTTACGGCGGAGTAGAGATTGATCTGGGAAGCCCGTTTAAGAGGGTGACGATGATCGATGCCGTAAAGGAATATACAGGCGTTGATTTTGATTTGATAAAAGATACGGAAGAAGCAAAGAGGATAGCGGACGAAAAGGGCGTGCATTACGAAGCGAGACATAAGAAAGGGGATATTTTGAACCTGTTCTTTGAGGAGTTTGTGGAGGAGCATCTGGTGCAGCCTACGTTTGTCATGGATCATCCGGTGGAAATCTCCCCGCTTACCAAGAGAAAGCCGGATAAGCCGGATTATGTGGAACGTTTTGAATTGTTTATTACATGCCGGGAGATGTGCAACGCCTATTCCGAACTGAACGACCCCATTGACCAAAGGGCTCGTTTTGCGGCGCAGGAGGAGGCGTTTGCAGCGGGCGATGAGGAAGCAAATCATACGGACGAGGATTTCCTGAATGCATTGGAGATCGGGATGCCTCCTACCGGGGGAATTGGTTATGGTATCGACCGGCTGGTGATGCTGCTGACGGATTCGCCGGCGATAAGGGATGTTTTGTTGTTCCCGACAATGCGAACAGTCGATTAAAAAGTCCAGTAAAATCAAATGTTTACGGTTAGAGGGAAGTAATTTCAGATTAGGCGGTATAGCCCCGATTACAAGGGCTGTACCGTCTTTTCTTGCTACTTTTTCCTTTCTTATTGGGTTCTTAAATTTATTCTTCTGTAAAGTATTCCAATAATTCAATATACATATCCTGTGCAGATAAACAAGTATCTATCAAATATCCACGCTCATTCTCAAACTCTTTTAATCCTCTGTAATAATAAAGTTTATGCCGTTCATCAATAATAAACGGAGTTATGTTATATTTCAAACATTCTTTGAATATTATCAAACGTCCTACTCTTCCATTGCCATCTTGAAACGGGTGTATTTTTTCAAAATGATAATGAAATTCTACAATATCTTCAAAAGTAACAGTTTCCATCTGTTGATATTTAAATAATAACTGTTGCATTTCCTTTTTCACTCTACCAGGTGGAGTGGTTTTTGAATCACCTACCATATTAGAACGTTGTTTATAGTCTCCAACATTAAACCACTCCAAACGGCTATCTGATGTATTAGATTTCAATATTCTATGGATCTTTTTTATTATACCTTCGGTTAACACATCTTCTGCACAGCCTAAAATATAATCAAAGCATTGAAAATGATTTACGGTTTCTATAATATCATCTATATTTGCAGGTTCTTTCTCTAATCCAATAGTATTCGTTTCATAAATATATCTTGTCTGATCCTCTGTAAGTTTACTTCCCTCCATATGATTAGAATTATACGCAAGCTTCACTTGTGTCTGGTGATAAATTCCACCCTTTAATCTAATTTGTTTCTCTTCCTGCAATCGGTACAATAATGTAGTTTTATCAATTTCCTTCTCCATCTCCATAATGTCTCCCGGCTGGCAGTTTAGAAAATTGCAAATATCCTCAATCACCTTCATAGCTACTAATTCATTTTTCGATAATTTCGCAAGGGTAGCAGTAGAAATTCTTATATTTTCTCTTAACTCCGTTTTTGTAATATTCCTTTGTTCCAATATATTAAACAGTTTATTATAAGAAATCTTCAATTTTTATCACATCCTTTCTACCGCTTAATTATACCATATGCATTTACTATAGTAAATATGCATTTACATATATTTATTTTTCTAAACATATCATTAAAACGATTCTTTCATGGTATCTATACTTCCTCATCACTGTAAACATCAATTGATACGGCTTTTTCAGGATTCTACCAGTCAAAATCATCCTCTTCCTTTATATCAAAATCAAAATCCATATCCTTCTCTTCCACCTGATAGCCGAAGTCCTGAGCAGGACGTTTCTTCTTCTTCGGGACAGGCAGAGGATTATGAAGAGGCGCACCGGGGGCAGGTTTTTCCTGCTCCTGCTTTTTAGCGGGCTGTTCTTTTTTCTTTTTCTCCACCGCTCCATCAGGGGCGTTGGCTTTACGATCCATATGGGATTTTTTATTCTCCCCCGCCCTTTTCGCGGAAATATCCTTCACACTGTCTGCGGAACTATCTTTCTTGTTATCTGCGAAAATTTCTTCCGCTTTTGTCCCCTTTTCCTCATCCTCCCCGGATGTATCCTGATCCGCAGCCTCATCCTCCCCGGATGTATCTCTATCCGCGGCGGCATTTTCCCCGGGAAGACGCACTGCTCCATACAGCCCGAGCCCTGCCAACATACTCCATCCCAGTGTGACCGCCGTCTGCGCATCAAGGCGAAAAACGGAAAACAGCGCCAGGACGTATATCCAAAACAACTGAACAATAAACACACTGTTCTGATTTCTCTTCCACAGAAAAAAGGCGGGAATACAAAAGAACGCAAAAGTGATCAGCACCATGGAACCTGCCAACGTAATATCAGGCAGAAGCAATCCCTGCCGGACAGACTCGGCCGTTACCCCCGTATTCTGTAAATAGAGAGAGGCAAATTCCGTCAGATAGCCGAGAGGATCTATCTGCTTTGTCAGAGAAAGGGCAAGCACTGACACAAAAAATCCGCCCGCCGCCCCAAGCAGAACCGAAAAATTTGCCAAAACCGCCTGTTTTTTCCGCCTCCCCTCCACGGAAAACAACGGGGCGAAAAAGAAAACCAAAAACACACCGGAAATATCGAGCCAGCAGGAAAATCCGATATACATCCCTGCCAAAAAGAAAAGAATATACCACGCCGGATGAGAAATGCCCTGAAGTCCGTACTTTCCGTACAGCGCTCCGCTTAAGCAAAATCCCAGCAGATAGACCGCAAGGAAAAACAGCTCCGGTGTCAGGGAAAAAACATGCTCCATGGTAACAGGCAGAAATCCAAACGCCGCCATCGAAACCGCTGCCGGAAATACGCCCGCAAAAGCCTTCATACCGATATATAAAAACAACAGACTGAGTAAAAACAACAGAATCTGCAGCACGATCCCGGCAAAAGGCGTATTGCCGAAAATCAGCAGCATAATATGCAAAAGGCAGGTATAGATCCAGGAGGCGCCATGGGCGGAATAAAGAACGTTTTTTTCGTCGGAAACCAGCGCCAGATTGTAAAAACCATCCTCCCCCGGCGTAAAAGGCGTCCGATGCATAAAATGAAATGCAAGATATACACAGGTGCCGATCAGAACCAATACCGGCAGCAAAACCGAACATATCGCCTCAAGCTTTTTTATGTCCCGGATATGCCTTTCGATCTCCATGCAGATCGTGCGCAGCGCCATAAAAACCGCCGCGGCAAATAAAAGATAGACGCATACACCGCCCACAACAGCGGCGGAAGACATCCCTGATACTTCGGTGATTCCTGCCCTTTCCAGGGCAAAAACAATGCCCAGCAGGCAAAGCGGCGCCAAAACCGCCCAGGTTATATAACTGAATATACTTTTTTTCAAATCCATACATTTTCCGGCACGGCGCCATGCACCGCCGCCGCTTTATCTTTCCTTATTTTCGTCAGCACTGACGTCATTTAAAAACGTTTCCACATTATATCTCGGTCTCTGTTTTACCTCGATATAAATCTTACCGATATACTGCCCGATCAGTCCGATGCTGACAAGCTGCACGCCTCCCAGAAACCAGATGGACAAAATCAGAGAAGTCCATCCCGCCGTCACATGCCCGGTAAAATAACTCCACAGCGCATAGACCGCCGCCAGAAAACACAGACAGATAATCATAACGCCGAATGCCGTGATCAGGCTGATGGGCTTTACGCTGAAAGAACTGATCCCGTTAAACGCCAGCGCCAGCATCTTTTTCAACGGATATTTCGACTCGCCCGCCACCCGCTCTTTTCTCTCATAATAAACGCAGTCCGTCTGATAGCCGATCAGCGGCATCATCCCGCGCAAAAACAGATTGGATTCCCTGTACTTTGCAAACTGTTCCACGGCGCGCTTTGACATCAGGCGGAAATCCGCATGATTATACACCGTTTTAACGCCCATTACAGCCATCATTTTATAAAAACTCTGGGCGGTAAACCGCTTGAAAAAAGAATCCGATGACCTGTCGTTGCGGACACCGTACACAATATCGTTTCCGGCGTGAAACTTATCGATCATCTCTTCGATCACCGTCACATCATCCTGTAGGTCCGCGTCGATGGAAACCGTCACATCACTGTAGTCCTTTGCCGTGATCAGCCCCGCCGTCAGCGCAAACTGATGTCCCACATTACCGGCCAGCTTAAGCCCCTTCACATTCTCATGCAGCCTGTGCTCTTCTTCGATCAGCTTCCAGGTCTTATCCTTACTGCCGTCATCCACAAAGAGAATGAAACTGTCCCCGGCAATCTTCTGTTTTCCGATCAAATCCTGCAGTACACCCCGCAGCACCTCCGAAGAAATCTTCATCACCGCCTCTTCATTATAACAGGGTACTACCAGTGCAAGTCTGTCCATGCCGCTTTATCCTTTCCGCATCCGCCTTTACATCAAATCAATCTTGTTCCCATCGCCTGTGCCAGGTCCGCAATGATATCATCCGCGTTCTCAATCCCCACCGACAGCCTG
>OFGK01001011.1_pt1 | contig 17600 bp, 14 predicted proteins | sample 1521771 | NCBI WGS metagenome assembly OFGK01 (sample SAMEA3504088, study PRJEB24116) | mouse gut metagenome | biome: mouse gut; feature: mouse-associated habitat; material: faeces | place: Denmark | collected 2011 | reverse complement strand
TCGCTCCGTTCCAGACGTAGCGGTACTAAATTCGCCGTTTCGCTTCTTGCGAAACCGCTCATTAAGTGTCAACGTCTTCCAAGGGGCTTCTTATGGAATACTTCCTTGCCTCCGCTGGATAATTGGCTGTTCTACTTTTTGAAGATTTTGAAGAATGAATGTTACCAGAACTTATGAAATTTCAGGGAGGAGATATGCAGAAAGAGTAGTATTTATATGGGATTCGGAGTTTCACAATTATCTAAACTATATTAACAGAGAAAGGATAGAATATATAAGGTACAAGAAAAAATAAGGAAAACAAAATCATATAAAATATTCTATTGTCATCATGAGATCCGCTTTTCACAGAGTAGGCAAGATATAACCTAGCGGAGGCAATGAAGTATTCCAAAAGAAGCCCCTTGGAAGACGTTGGTACTTAATGAGCAGTTCCGCAGGAAGCGGGGCTGCGAATTTAGTATCCGTTACGTCTGGAACGGAGCGAGAGCGCGGCTTCGTTGGAATACTTCATTGCCATAGCGACCCTTTGTTTCCCCGTTTCCTCCTATCCAATATACCAAAACCATCTCCAATTAACCACCAATTAGATGGTATCCTTCTATACTTCTTTATAAATCTTTAATTTTTATTTTGAATATTTTATGATTAATTAACAAATTGGACAAAAAATGGACACATTTATCCTTTATGATATAAGCATATCATCGAAGAGATGATATGATAACTTAACATTTTCATAACTCTGGAGGTTGTCCGCCCTAACGGACGGATAGCCTCTATCCCCCCTAATAATGAAAAATAAATTAAGTTTGAAAAAAGTTATAAGATCGATAAAGCAGAAAGTCTACTGGCTTTAGATGGTCAGTAGTTCGTATAAAAACTCTCTCCCTCAGCAAAAAGATAGCAGCCGCTATCTTTTTTTTAGTCTTCACCTTTTTGTTGAAATTTTTGATTAACACGTTCTTTTAATTCTTTTAAAGAAGCATTAAACTTTGCAGAATAAGAGGTAGGATGTCCTTTAATTAATTGTGATTTGAAGAAATCAATTTTTTTAAATTCTATTTCCCTTTTTTCTGTCAGCTCAGAGAGTCTATTTTTTAGCACTTCTATTCGATCTTGTGTTTGTTTAAATGCATTTTCCTTTAACGCAGAAATTTGTAATTGTGTATTTTCTTTTAATTCTTCTATCTGTAACTGTGCAGAATTTTTTAATTCTTCTAATTGCTCTACTACATGTTCAACATCTTCTTTTGCAACAGAAAGCTGCTCTAAAACTTTAGCTAAATCTAAAGCTGCTTTTGCTGAAATTATAGTATCTATGAGCATAAGAAAAGCGATTAAAACAGAAGATATCATAATAATAGAAGAATTTAACTGAAATATCCACTTCTCGATTGGAGGATGAATGAGTTCTGTCAAAACTACAGATAGAACACCCCAGAAAAGAGAAGAACTGAGGCAAATACGACCTTTGAATTGAAACTTTTGACTGCTATAATCCCAATATTTTATTTTAAATAAAGATTCCATAGCCCAACCAGTAAAATACTCTAAAATAGTAGCTCCAACTAGACCTACTAAATAAATCATAATGATATTTTTCTGAAAAGGAAGAGTAATCCAAAGGATGAGAACAGCGCCTGAACCATAAAGGGGCAGCATAGGAAGGCGGAGAAATCCACGATTGACAAAATGTCGTTTATTAATAGATACAATCGTAGATTCAATACACCATCCAAAAAAACAGTAGATAAAAAAGAAAAACATCCATTGAAATAACGTATAATGGTACATAACATCGCTCACTTTCTCGTTCGTTTTTAAATAAAAATTATTGTTTTAGTATAGATTTTTCTTCAAAAGATACAAAATTATTCTACCACATTTCATTTTTTTTGGATAGATACTTTTCTTTTGTGGCTAATCCACCTCGAATATGGCGCTCTGATTTATTTAAATCTAAGACAAATCGCACTTGTCCAGCCAAAGAGGGATTGAGCTCTCCCAAGCGTTCTGTCATGTCCTTGTGTACAGTACTTTTACTTATGCCAAATTGCTTTGCAGTCTGACGAACAGTAGCATTATTTTCAATAATATAAGCTGCTATCTGAAGTGCGCGTTCTTCTATGTATCCTTTCATAATGATAGCCCTTAAAAAATGGGCGTCCCCCTGTATAGGTTTTTTATATTGTATGATAAAAAATGCTATAGTATTCACTTTCTTTTTAATTATATTAATGATATAATAGAAAGAAGACATTTCGTGATTCTAAAGAAAATAAAGAACTGAATGATAATATAGTACTAGAAGGCGGTGAACGTATATGGATGAAACAAGAAAGATGAAGTTGCCGGATGAAGAAATGTGGAAGATAATGAACTCATTTAGTGCAAGACATGGTATCGTGATCATGTTTTGGAAGATGCGGGGTGAGGATAATGAATCCTGCCCTATGTATATATCAGATAATATTGCTTCTTATGGTTATGAAGCAGAAATGTTTTTAGAAAAGAAAATTTGTTGGGCAGATATTATTTATGAAGCGGATAGAAAAAAAGCACAACAAGAATCATATCAAAATATTATGAACGCTTCTAATAGATTTGTGCAGGAATATAGAATTTTAAAAAAAGATAATACCATTGTTTGGATACATGCAGATGTTTCTATCATAAGAGATAACTATAAACAAGCACAATATATAGAAACAATTATTACCAATATTAATGAAAGCAAATTATATGAACGCCGTCTATTACAAGGTCAGAGAGAAATGCAACAAGAAATGGAAGCGAACAGAGAAGTTGCAAAAAAAATGACAGTGGAAGATAGACTAACAGAACTGATAAAAGAACAAAGAATTGAATTATTACAGAATACCTTTACAGAAATTTATGGGGTTCATGCAGCGATTGTAGGATTGGATTATCATTTTTATACCAATATGTCTGGACCGAAAGAAGAAGGCATTTTTTATGATATCCAAGAATTAGGAAGTTTTAGAAGAAAAGTAGAAGAATTGAATGAAGCTTTAGCAGTGGGCAGAAAAGAAGCTATTCTTTTGTTAAATAATCCCAGCATAAAAATTGCAGGTGTTCCCATCATGTATAAGGAAAAACAAATTGCTACATGGATAATGTGCTGTTTAGCAAATCGTCAAACACAAGAAATATTGAAAGTATTAAAATTTATGCGGACTTTGACCGATAATATGTCAGAATACTATGGAAACTATATGGGGTCTGTTTCTCTAAAGGGCTATGCGTTAGAGCGCTTAAAGCTAAAAAATATGATATCTATGCAAGAAAAGATTTTAGATATTTACGATAAGATTCAGGATATTTCTTCAGGAGAATTGAGTGTTCAAACTATTTTTCAGATGACAGGAAAGATGATGGAAATAGAGAGAATCGCAATTTATAAATATATGAAAAATTCTATTTATTGTAAGTGTGAACAAGAATGGGTACGGCAGGATATTTTAGAAGATCCAGATTTGATGGCTTTTATTTCTGTCAAAGCGATGCCCAGCCCACAGAAAATTCTAGAAAAGCAAGAAATAGCTGTCATAAATAGTATTTGGATTCCAAGAGAATGGCAAGATACATTTGAGGATCTAAATGCTAAGGCAGTGGTGATATTACCAATAAAATTTGGTGAAAATAGTGGCTTTATCTGTTTTTTAGAAGAATTAGAAGATAGGGTTTGGAAAGAGGAAGAAATAGAATTTTTTAAAAAGATTCAAAAAATTATTGAGAAAGTCCTTTTAAAATCGGAATAATATGTTTATAATGAAAGATAATGGAAATGAGAAAGGGGATTTGTATGTTATCGACAGATATCGGAATTGATTTAGGAACAGCCAGCATTCTAGTTTACGTAAAAGGCAAAGGGGTTGTGCTAAAAGAACCCTCTGTTGTAGCTTATGATAGAGATACTAATAAAATTAAAGCAATTGGAGAAGAAGCAAGGCTTATGATCGGCAGAACGCCGGGAAATATTATGGCAGTGCGCCCATTAAGACAGGGGGTGATTTCTGATTATAATGTAACAGAAAAGATGCTAAAACATTTTATCAGGAAAGCGTTAGGAAAAAGGACTTTTAAAAAACCTCGCATCAGTGTTTGTGTGCCAAGTGGTGTCACAGAAGTGGAGAAAAAAGCGGTAGAAGATGCAACCTATCAGGTAGGAGCAAGAGAGGTTTCTATTATAGAAGAACCTATTGCAGCAGCTATCGGAGCAGGAATTGATATTTCAAAACCATGTGGAAATATGATAGTGGATATTGGAGGAGGTACAACCGATATCGCAGTGATTTCTCTAGGAGGTACAGTAGTGAGCACCTCTATTAAGATTGCGGGAGATGATTTTGACGAAGCGATTGTGCGTTATATGCGCAAAAAACATAATCTGTTGATCGGAGAAAGAACAGCAGAAGAGATTAAGATACAAATAGGCTCTGCCTATAGAAGACCAGAAGTTGTGACATTAGATGTGAGAGGAAGAAATTTAGTGACAGGACTTCCGAAAACAATTACTGTCACATCAGATGAAACAGAAGAAGCTTTAAAAGAAGCTACATCACAGATTGTAGAAGCAGTACACAGTGTACTAGAAAAGACACCGCCAGAATTGGCGGCAGATATCGCTGACAGAGGAATTGTATTGACAGGAGGAGGCTGCTTATTACAAGGACTAGAAGAATTAATAGAGGAAAAAACAGGAATTAATACTATGACAGCAGAAGATCCTATGACAGCAGTTGCAATTGGAACAGGTAAATTTATAGAATTTTTAAGCGGAAAAAGAGATTGAAAAATCTCTTCTTTCATGGGGTTGTGTCCGTGCAGCATCCACAAACTCCATATATCAAAATTAGTAAAGCTGTGCAGAAATGAGGAAAATATGTTAAGGGCATTGTATATATCTTATACGGGAATGTTAAATCAGCAACACCGTTTAGATACCATCACCAACAACTTGGCAAACTCTGCTACAACAGGTTATAAAAAAGAAGGTGCAACATCACAAACTTTTGATAAAGTGCTTATGAAAAAACTCAATGATGGTTCAGAAAATTACATCGATAAGCCAATAGGAAAAATGAGTTTAGGAGTGAAAATAGGTGAAAACTTCACAGATTATTCGCAGGGTTCTTTTAAAGCTACTGAGAATTCTTTAGATTTAGCGATAGTAAATGATGGATTTTTTGAAATTTCTTTTAAAAAGGCTAATGGAGAAAGTGTGATGAAATATACTAGAGATGGCTCTTTCTCTTTGACAGAAACAGGATATTTAGTTACAAAAGATGGTGATTTTGTACAGGGGGCAAATGGAAATATTCAGTTAGACACTTCTGCAGAAATTATTATAGATAAAGATGGTTATATCTGGGAAAACGGTGCAGTAAAAGATAGAGTTAAAGTTGTAGACTTTGAGGACTATAATTATTTGAAAAAATATGGCGAAAATATGTATGAAGAAGTTGAAGGAGCTACAAAAAAAGATGTTCATACCAGTATGATGCAAGGATATTTAGAAGTTTCAAATGTAAATGTCATTTCAGAAATGATAGATATGATCACTATCAGCAGAGCATATGAAGCGAATCAAAAATTTATCCAAACTGCAGATAGCATTTTAGAAAAGAATATGACAATTGGTGCTTTATAATTTTTATTAGGTAAAAGAAAAGAGAAAGGGTGAAAAGAATATGATGCGTTCTTTATGGACTGCAGCTTCTGGTATGAAGACACAACAGACTGCAGTAGATGTAATTTCCAATAATTTAGCAAATGTCAATACAAATGGTTTCAAAACAGAATCCGCAGAATTTAAAAGTTTATTATATCAGATGATTCAATCTAAGACGACTACTGCAAATATGGAACAAAAGCCAGTAGGAGCACAGATAGGTCTTGGTGTTCGTAATTCTTCTGTTACCAGTAAATTTACACAGGGAAGATTGACACAGACAGAAAATGATTTTGATTTCGGTATCAATGGAAAAGGTTTTTTTCAAGTGAGAGGAACAGATGGAGAAACATATTATACTAGAAATGGAGCATTCAATATTTCTATAGCTACAAACGGAACTATGTTGACAGACTTTCAAGGAAATCCAGTATTAGATACAAATGGAAAAGCGATTGTTTTTGATTCTAGTTTGGATACTGCTAAAATTGTGGCAACTACAACGGGAGAACTCTGCTATATAGGAGAAGATGGCAATCCTAAGAGTATGGGAATTAAGATAGGTTTGGTACAGTTTCCAAATCCAGCCGGATTAGAGAAATTAGGTTCTGGTCTTTATAAAGTCACAGATGCTTCTGGAAAGGCACAGTCAGAAGCTACTACTCCTAATTTAAAAAAGAGTGAGCTAAAACAAGGATATATAGAAGGTTCTAATGTACAGGTAGTAGATGAAATGGTGAATTTAATTGTTTCCCAAAGGGCATATGAGATGAATTCTAAAGCGATTCAGGCGTCAGATGATATGTTGTCACAGGCAAATAATTTAAAACGATAGAGTAAATGGTTAGGATAAATGGTTGCGTTGAAGAAAAAGAGATAGAAGAATATGAGAATGGAGGTAGGTTATGGCAGGAATCGATGGAATTAATTCTATGGTGAATACATATTGGGATAGTATTCAGAATAATTCTACATCAAATATTGAAGCATCAGGTTCTAAAGATTATAGTGATGCTACAGATGAAGAATTAATGGATGTCTGCAAAGAATTTGAAGCTTATTTTTTAGAGCAGATGTTTAAGGCGATGAGAAATACTGTACCAAAAGAGGAAGAGAGCAGCTCTTCTACTTATGGGATGTTTGAAGATAATCTATATCAAGAATATGCAAAGCAGGCAGCAGAGAGTGGGCAGATAGGAATCGCACAGACATTATTTGAACAGATGAAAAGAAATTATAATTTAGATTAAGGTATTATTAAAGTTCGCTTAAGTTTCCGCTTAAGGCAAGGAACTATTCCAACGCAGCCGCGCTCTCGCTCCGTTCCAGACGTAATGGACACTAAATTCGCAGCCTTTTACAGGACTGCTCATTAAGTGCCAACGTCTTCCAAGGGGCTTCTTTTGGAATAGTTCCTTGCCTTAAGCTAGTTTTATAACATGGGCTAGTTTATAAGGCTTGATGAGGGCTGTTATAGGTAGTTATTAGATTAAAGGAATTTCTTGATATTTTACAAAACAAAAAAACTTTTTTTATTTTATTTGAACTGTTGCAAAAGAGTTCTTTCATCTTCTTCAAATAAAAAATGAAGGGTAAGCTTTTTTTTAATATAAATATTTTATTAAATAAAATAGCAAGAAATCATCTATTTTTATTAATGGCAAGAAGAATTGTAAAAATGGTTTCCTATAGCAGTGTTAGATGGAGAGAAATCCAGGAATATCCTCATATACACTAATCTAACCACGTCCTGCTTATAAAGTTGCTTTGAAAGTATTTGCCTTAGTGCATATGCGCGAACCTTCGTCTATCCTATATCCCAAACCTCAAACCTTCAATCCTGCCTTCACCACTGCCATAATCTGATCCCCATACCCCTTATTCAGCTTCGTAAACTCCTTTATCTCCACATTCGTCTTTTCCACTACCTCTTTATTATACTCCATATTCTCCCTTATCTTCTGTCTTCTCACATTTAATTCATGTCTTACTTCTACCATCTCTCTATTATCTAAAAGCGCATCCGCCCGATAAATCCAAATATGTGCATCATTCAAACCATACTCTGATAAAATTCCCAATAACTCCGTCTGTGCCTCATGTAATTCCTGTGAATTATGCCGATATAACTCTCTCTCTCTCTTCGCCTCTAAATAAAGCCCCCATATGTGATTCAATTCATACGCACTATTCACCCCATATTTTTCATATTGAAAATCTAAACTATTCTGTACATTCACATAACGAACCTTAGAACGATTTAACAAACTAATCACTCTATTTAACTTCCTCTCTGCCGCTTTCATCTGTCCAGTATAATCCTGATTCTTAATAAACACAATCGTCAGCGCAATTGCTATCACTGCTAATGCGACATAAATAACAGAACGATAATCTTTCTCCAATGCAAATACAGAAACAAAGAAAAACACAAAACAAGCCGATAATAAAAACAAAATCCCACTCGCTAATTTCTGCAAAACTTCTAACTTATCCCGATAATCATCTACATCATACCGAAGTGTCCCCTTTTCTCCTTCTAAAGTCTGCATATCCTTTTGAATCAACTGAGAATATTTCTCATCATCATCCATTTTCTTCATGATATTGCGAATTTCATCTCCATAACTATCCATCTTTGAATATTGGGCTTCTGTTATCTTGCTGACTTCCTTTTGAAAACTCTCCCTCTCCTGTGTCAGAGTCTTTATTTTATCCGCCGCTTCCCTAAGAGCGATTTTATCATCTTCTGGCATATCTGTAATAATCTGTACATCCATCAAAGAATTTGTGATACTCTCATATTCCTCTTTCGCATCTTCTATCGCCTTTCTCGCATCTTTCATCTGGCTGACTTCTATCTCTAAAAACTGTATCACCTCTTCTTCACTTCTAGCCTGAAATGCCTTCTGTGGCACATAGACCGCAGCTTTCCCCGAATCTTTTTCCCTCAAATAATCCTGTATGGTCTTTTTTCCTTCTAAATTCCCTTCTAATTCCCCTTTTTTTTGCTTTCTTGATTTAAAATTAAATAACTTCATCTGTACTCAACTTTCCTATTCTTTGCTAAACTTATTTCTACTTTTACTTTTTATAACATATTATTTCGATATTCCTGTTTCCACTGTTCTATTTTATTCTTGACTCTATCCCGATATTGACCCACATCTCCCTCTTGATAACTGTTAAGAATCTCTGTTATCTCTTCTAATGCTTGTTCCTCTTCTTTTTTCTCTTCCCATTCCTTCTCCCAAGCTTCCCATGTTTCCTGCGCAAATCCCTTTGCACAGTTTTGATACTTTTCTTCCTTTCCAGATAAATACCAAACGAATAATAATTCTTTCGCAACAGCCTCCGACTGTAATATCTGATATGCTTTTTCTAAGTGCTTTGCTGCCTCTTCATAAAATAACATATGGATATAGCAAACTCCCATATTATGATAAATCTTCCCCCAAAATTCTTTATTCATAGAAGAATTTTTTTGATAATTAAGAGCCTTATTATAATGAAAAATCGCTTCTTTTTCCTTCTCTTCCTGAAGACAATTATCCCCCATCAACTTTCGTTTTTCCTCCTTTGACAGATTCCGAAAACGAAATAATTTCTCTTGAAAAGTTTCTAATTCTTCTGTATCATAATAATTCGCATATCTCATGATAGTCATAACTAAATCTTCAAAGGGTGCTTCTGTCTTTAATAATTCGTCCAACTGCCCCACTAATTTTTCTAACTGTAATTCTTCTTTTAAATATAAAAGTAATTCTGTATGAAAAAAATCCTTTGTTATTCGATAGATATTATGATAGAGATAATAGCAAATTTCTTCTAATGAAAATAGTTCTATCTCTCCTTCCTGCGCTATATAACCAAAACTTCCTCTCTTTCCTATTGTCACTAATAACCCACTCATCTACTTTCCCCTTCACCTCCCTGTTCTTTTTCTTCTACCTCTTCTATCTTTTCCAACAAAATCTCCTTTGTGATTTTTATTTTGCTCTCCTTTACAAATTTCCCAAATCCTAAATCCATACAAATAATTCTTGCTGTATTCTCATCTAGAAGTTCTAATTCTATTCTTATGCGAGTCATTTTGTTCTCTCGATAAGGAAGTTCTTGTAAAGAAATTTTTTCTGTCCATTCCGGCACTTCATATGCTGGCGCAATCACAAACTCAGCCTCTTTTGCATCGTCCACAATACACTCTATCTCTTTTGTTTCTTCATACCATCTCTTTCCCGCCTTGGCAAGAAAAATGATATATTCAGTCCCTTTTTGTAAAATTTTCACTCCTATATTCACTTTCAGTCTTCCAGAACATAGAAGTAAGAAATTGGGAAATACCTTTTTTTCTATTCTGTCGTATGCTTTATAACACGCCCCTTTTGTATATAAATTAAGCCCTTTAAAGGCTCTTCTTCCATTACATATATAGCGAAGAGACGCCACCGCCCAATTCTCTTTAAAAAATCCTTCTCCTATGAGATAAACAGCATTAATGATACGCTTTCCAAAAAGAGAACCTAATAAAGTCAAAAAATCCTTATCTGCCTTTTTTTTTCCTTCCTCTGTTTCTAATAAAGAAAGATTGACAATAGCAGAACAATCCTTTTCCTGCATAAAAATCTTTGTTTTTCTTCCCGCTCTCTGCGCTCTCATCGATCGATAAGAAAATCCTTCTTTGGATAATTCAAAAAATATCACTTCTCTCTGCCAAAGAGTATTTTCTTGGCTGAGTGCAAAATGAACTGCACTTTCTTCATGACTTTCAAAATAAATTTTTTCTCTTTGTATTCCTGCGAGAAATAACATTTCTTCCACCCCACGAATAAATTCCTTTTGAGGCTTTTTATAAGTGATGCATAAACTATCAATTTCTTCTAAACATGTGAGTTCTTTTATATATGTTAAACAATCTACAATAAATTGTGCTGCCTGTTCTATTCCCTCTTTACTGACATCCCATGTTCCATCTTCCGTTCTTTTTAATGTAGTTGGAATCATTTCTTCTAACGTATCTGGTTCTGTCATACCATCTATCAGATAACTGACTTGTGTCACATCACTTCCAATATCGATTCCTATCGCCAGTTTCCTTTGCACTGTTTTCTTTCCTTTCCACTTATTCTATCGGTTTAAAATATTCTTTTATAAGATACCTTTTTTGTGCATAAGTTTTTATCAATTCTATCAGTGTCTTATCATCTCCTATATCAAAGCTAGCGCACATATCATTTAAAAGATGAAATCTGCTCTCTCCACAAGCAAAATCCCAATCATTGATAAAAATACTATCCTTTTCTCCCTCTATATCGTATTGTAAGATATCTCCATAGAACAAGATAAACTGCTTGATATAAATTCCCTGTTCTACTTCTTCCATCATGCCAACTTCATATTCCATCTCTTCCTCTTTTGAAGATTGAAGTTTATAATAAATCTCTACACTCATTTCTGGATTAGTATAATATTCTAATATGGTCTTATCTCTTAAAAGCGTAGGCAATATTTGATACTTCTCAAACACCTTATAAAAAGAAAATACTTTTTCTTTTTTTACCAACTCTTTTAATAAAGTTTCTATCAATTCTATCTGTCCAATCGTAAGCTCTTTTTTCTCCTGTTTGGCATAATATTTTAATAATGCCATTTTGCTGATGTCCAATACTTTCTGTCTATTTTTTAATTCCTGCTCTATCCATTCAAATATCTTTTCTGAGATTATCTGATTTTTTATAAAGAACAGATAAGACTGCCTTCCTAAATATGCTCTCACTAATTCTTCATTTTTATGATAATGATAGTAATTATTAAATATTTCTTCCGTTTGAGAAACATACATATCTGTAAATAATATCTGTGTGATAAATCTCTCATTTAATCCTTCTGTTTCTACTTGGAAATCTCTCGCTGCTTGCCATAATTCTAGTAATTTCTTTGTTCCTCCTTCTAAGAACTTAAGCAGATATTGTAAAATAGTTTCATTATATTTTCCTTTTTTATAAACATATTCACAAAGTTCCAAGAAAAATTTATCTTTTTTCATTTCTTCTGTTTTCAGATAAAAAAGGCAAAATTTCAAAATGTGTGCCTCAGCTATCCCTTCATATCCATTTCTCAGCAGCATCTCTTTCGCTTCTTCATACATCGAACGCATGAAAAATAATTCTGTTATATTTCTCTGATCTTGTAAAGTCAGATATTCTGTTTCTAATTGCTTTAAATATTCCTCTAATAATTCTGAATTATAATTTTCCCAATAATATTCTATTAACTGTTGTAATCGTTGATTTCGATAAATTGGCTTTATCTCTTTTTTGTTTATCGCTTCATGATAATATTCCAGTATGGTTTCATCTTTTTTACAAATTCTTTCCTTTTCACATAAATGCATGATTAATAATGGATGCCCTTTGTCTATTTCATAACAATATTTCAAAATCTCCTCTTCTTGAAATAAATCTTTTATGGTATACTCTATATTTTCAGCAAATCTTCTCCCCTGTTCATCTTCTAATACGAGTCCATAATCTTCTGTATAAATAGGAAAATATGCCTCTTGATTTAAAATAGGAATCTTCCATTCCTCTTCCATCTCTTTATGGCGAATGATTACAAAGCGCATTTTTTTATCTCTTGTCATAAAATGTTTAGTTAAAAGAATAGCAGAATATTTCCCTGCGATTCGTTCATCTAATAGAGATTTAGAAATCACTCTTTGGTAAAGCACGGCTAAATTCTCATCTATCCTTCCTTTTTCTATTTGCTTGAGTGCAAACCGTTCCATAATAGTTTTATAATTTCTTAATAAGATTTGATTTTCTTTATTATATTGTAAGATATTCGCATATAACATCGCCCTTCTTTTTTCTCCCAGAGAATTATCAAAAGCAAAATACATCGAAATCACTTTTGGAAGCTCCTCTTTATAGTCCTCTGGCAACGTATTCATATATGCCTCATAAAGTCCTGTGATTTTAATATCTTTTATCACACCCTTTTCAAACCATTTAAAATATTTTTCTGAAACCATTCCATGACGAAGCAAAAGTGATAAAATCGCCTCTAAAATGGATTTATTGTGATATTTACCATAAGCTATTGTCAAAATCCGTATTAAGATAGGATCACATTTTTTTTCTGTACCAGAAATTTCTGCTGCCTGCAATACCGTTTTCTCTTGTAATATAGAATGTTTACTCCCCCACCATAGGCATTGCAGTTCAAATTTATTTAATACTCTTAATAATTCTGGCTGTTCATTCCATGCAACACAGACTTCATAATACAAAAAGGGGCTTGTACATCCTTTGGTATATTGCTCTTTTATTCTGGAAATTCGCAAACCTTTATTCCATAAATATTCTTCATCTAAATACAAAAGAATCCATAAAATCTTCCAATTTTCTTTCGTCTTTCGATAGAGTTCTTGAACTTCTTTCACCGTTTCTTTTATAACAGAACTATCTTTTTTATATAAAACCTTGATATATAAATAATAACAATATATCACTGCTTCATTTCCCGCTCCATTTTGAAAATGCCTATCCGCTTCTTGTAAAATCCATCCTGCTTCTCTTTTCTTTTTTTGTGTAATATATAATTGTGCCTTTAATAATTTTAAAAATAATGGCATTTCATCATCTTCTGCCATTTGCATTAAAGTTTTTAAAGACTGTTTACACCACATATCGGTATTGATCTTATGTAAACGAAAAGAAAAATATATCTCTGATAAATCTGCTATTCCATAGCGAATCCTCTGCTGTAGATCACTTCTTCTCTCTAAAGTTCCCTTTTTATGTACAATAATTTCATATTCTAATTTCTGATATGGAGAAGTGAAAATAATTTTTCCATAGTTCCATCCTGCATGAATTTCTTGTTCTTTAAAAACATAATGATATTCATAAATATTTCTATTGAAAATCTCTGTTGTAATCTTTCTTTTGCTTAATTGAATAAAATCTCCCTCTTTGGTGACATCAATTTCTAAATATCCCCACCCATCTTTCTTTAATACAATACGATCCCCTTCTGCTTCTTGTAAATCAGTAAACTCTTTTTGTTCTTCCTCTAATGAAACAGAAACCTTCTGTTTTTTACTTATAAAACCTAAAAATTCCTCCAACGCTACTTTTGGAGAAACCCCTTTTATTAAACTTTCATATATAGCTCTTATTTGTGGTATCTTTGTCCAAAAAATATCTGGAAATTCCGGCGCATAAAAAAGTTTTAAAGCTTCTTCATAATCCTTTCTGACTAAATTGGTGAAATGAAATAAATTTCTGATTTTTCCCATAGAAGTGAGTGCATATGGCGCTTCTATTTTTATCTCATAGGGAATAGAAACTTCTCCTCCATCACTTACAATTTCAATCTCTCCTTTTACTACCTCTTTTGGTAATAATCCTTCTCCATGAATTTGATATTCTATCTCTATTTCTGTTCCCTGAAATTCTGTCTGACTTAAACTCACTCTTGTATTTCCCGGATAAATAAATCCTTCTATGAGTCTTTGACTGCGTTCAGAAATGAGAAAACTCCCTGATAGCCTTTCTGTCGTTTGAATAGCACCTTCAATAGAGGAAATCGACACTTGTAATTCTAACGCATCTTGTTCAAAAATTCCTTTTGCTAATTTTTCTATCTTAGCCTTCATGTTTTCCCATCCAATCTTTTCTCCATCTTTTCTGGAATAAAGTATAACATATTCTAAAAAAACTGTCTATGGGGCAAGGAAGAAAGAATTTATAAATTCTGGAATATTGTTTTGTTTATCAAAGTGACAGAGGTTCGCAAAGGCAAGAAATATTCCAACGAAGCCGCGCTCTCGCTCCGTTCCAGACGTAATGGTACTAAATTCGCAGCCCCTAGCAGGACTGCTTATTAAGTACCAACGTCTTCCAAGGGGCTTCTTTTGGAATAGGTTCTTTCCTACGCTAGTTTTTCGTATGGGTAAGGTTGTGATATGAGATGAGTGTTTGCTCATGTGAGATAAAGAGATAAAAGAAGTGTAAAAAATTTTGTCGTTCCCTATCTGGCTGACTGCTGAATAGGAAGGGCTTTATGTGTCAAGCAACTCTACCTTGACAACGATGGCGTTAATTACATTGTTTTAATCTTTTTAATCTAATATGAGTTTTCTGTATCAGAATTCATTTATCTATCAAGTTACCAGTATTCTCATCATATTGCCAGTCAATCCATTCTGGTTCTTCACCTTCGTAAGCTGCAATATCAGCCTCATTCTCTTCCAGAAAATGTTTGACTTCCATAGGTTGTCCGTCGGCAGTATAGGTATAGAACGTCATTTCAAAACCGTCATAATCTTGAACCTCCCAAATAAAACCATAATCGTACACTCCGAACGCGATATTTTTTGTATGTGTTTCAAATACATCAAAACAAACAAGTTTATTATCATATATTCCCAAAATATACATTAACTCACTTGGATAGGAACTTATTTTAAAAATAAGCTCTGGATTTTCATCGCCATTTACATCTACGTAAGCATACTTTTTCTGTGCGTCTTCAAATTCAGATTCATACTCTTTATCATCCATAACGGTCAGATTCATGCCTTCAACGTATGGATTTGTTACACTGGTTTCATTTTTTAAAAAAGCTTCATACAGTAAATCTCTGTTGTCTGCTAATTCCTCTGTCTGAATTTGTGGGCTTTGTGTCATCTTTTGTTCGTCCTGCGGTATATCATCTGTACTACAACTGATTAAAGATATACACACTAACATTACACTCAACAACAAACATATTTTTTTCTTCATTAGTTTCCTCCTATAAGAACAAACCTTCGTATGAAAGTCCGCCCTGAAATTAAATATACTTTTATGATGAATTGTCCTGTATACTATCCCTCCGATTCCAACCATTCAGCTGGATTCAGGATAGGCGGGGAAACATCTTTGTATTTTTCCAATGTTGACATGCTATTCTCCTTTCCTTGACCCATGAGGTCATTTTATGCTTTTTATATATTATACCATCCTCTGCACAAATTAACTATTGCTTTTTTCTGTTCCAAAGTTCATATAGATACATTCCTCATGTAGTTTTTTAGTTTATCATAACTTATTATATTATTGCTACAGGTTTTTTGGAAGGTAGAACAGAGAATAAACTAGCGGAGGCAAGAACCTATTCCAAAAGAAGCCCCTTGGAAGACGTTGGCACTTAGCAAACAGCCCTTCATGGGCTGTGCGCTTAGTACCACTACGTCTGGAACGGAGCGAGAGCGCGGCTTCGTTGGAATAGGTTCTTGCCGGAGCGCCCCCCTTTTGATTTTCAGGTAGTCTAATAGTAACAGTTTGCCTTGAAAAATGAAAATAGTACTTGACGGATAAGAAAAAATATTATATTGTAGAGAAGTAAGAAAAGTTCATATAGCGTTATATTCCCTTATTCAGAGTGGCGGAGATACAAAGGATCTATGAAGTCACGGCAACCCCAGTTTTATTAGGAAGGTGCCAACCTGAGCGAGAAATCGAACAATAAGTGGATTTGATAGAATATCGAGTCCATTTGATGGACTTTTTTTTATGTGATAATAATAAATGACACTCTTTTAAAAAGATAGGTAGTCTAAGGAGGAAATGAAATGGAAAAAAGATTATTTACTTCTGAATCTGTAACAGAAGGACATCCAGACAAAATGTGTGATCAAATTTCAGATGCGATTTTAGATGCTTTATTAGAGCAAGATCCAATGAGTAGAGTAGCGTGTGAAACTTGTACAAATACAGGATTTGTTATGGTGATGGGGGAAATCACTACAAAAGCATATGTGGATATTCAAAAAGTTGTGCGTGATACAGTGAGAGAAATCGGCTATGATTGTTCTGAGTATGGTTTTGATGGAAATACTTGTGCTGTTTTAACTGCGATTGATGAGCAATCTGCGGATATTGCTTTAGGTGTGGACAAAGCATTAGAGGCAAAAGAGAATAAAATGACAGATGAACAATTAGAGGCTATTGGCGCAGGTGATCAAGGGATGATGTTTGGCTATGCTACAAATGAAACAGAAGAATATATGCCTTATCCTATTGCATTAGCACATAAATTGGCAAGACAATTAACAAAAGTGAGAAAAGATGGTACATTAAAGTATTTGCGTCCAGATGGAAAAACACAGGTGACAGTAGAATATGATGAAAATGGAAAACCGATTCATTTAGATGCAGTAGTATTATCTACACAACATAATCCAGATGTGAGTCAAGAACAGATTCATGAAGATATTAAAAAATATATATTTGATGAGATTTTACCAAAAGAGTTGATCGATGAAAAAACAAAATATTTTATCAATCCTACAGGAAGGTTTGTAATTGGAGGACCAAATGGGGATAGCGGTTTAACAGGAAGAAAGATTATTGTAGATACTTATGGCGGATATGCACGTCATGGCGGCGGTGCTTTTTCTGGAAAAGACTGCACAAAGGTGGATCGTTCTGCTTCTTATGCAGCTCGCTATGTAGCAAAGAATATTGTAGCTGCAGGTTTAGCGGATAGATGTGAAATACAAGTTTCTTATGCTATTGGTGTAGCACATCCTACTTCTGTTATGGTTGACACTTTTGGAACAGGTAAGGTTTCAGATGAGAAATTAGTGGATATTATCAGAGAAAATTTTGATTTGCGTCCAGCTGGTATCATTAAGATGTTAGACTTGCGCAGACCGATTTATAAGCAAACAGCAGCTTATGGGCATTTTGGAAGAAATGATTTGAATTTGCCTTGGGAAAACTTAGATAAAGTGGATACATTAAAGAAATATTTATAAAAAGTAATAAATTTAAAAGTTGTAATATATTTTGGCTTACATTATTTTATTTGTAATATTTGCTGTAATTCTTTTTTAAAAAGATAATAAAGG
>OFGK01001005.1_pt1 | contig 17693 bp, 16 predicted proteins | sample 1521771 | NCBI WGS metagenome assembly OFGK01 (sample SAMEA3504088, study PRJEB24116) | mouse gut metagenome | biome: mouse gut; feature: mouse-associated habitat; material: faeces | place: Denmark | collected 2011 | reverse complement strand
GAACTGTTTATGCTGAAATGTATTATCGTCTAATATGAGCAGGAGGAATGAGTTATGATAAGATGTACTATACTGTATAAAGCCGTATATCGAAGAATTTATTTTCTTATTCATTTTGGGAGGTTGCGGCTTAAAATCTCCTGTTAAGCGCATGGTTCATATAATATTTGCCCATGGACTATGCGCGTTAGGGGCAACAAAAAATAAAACATGAAAGGATACATTATATGAAAAAGATAATTTGTATGATATTAACTATCACAATGCTGCTCGCTTTAAGCATAACAGCTTTTGCTGCGGAAAATCACATCGGTGTAAAAGTACAAGCAAATTCCGAAAACAATATCAGCGGTGAAATTGTCTTGACCGAGCAGCAGTATGTTGAATACTTGGCAAGCCTTTCAGAAGACGATTTGCAAAAAATCGCCGCGAAAGAGTCTACCTCTGCTCAATATGCTGGGAACGCGGCAACGCGGGCTACCGGAACTTTAATACAGGTTCCCGGTACATTTACAATGTATCAGCAGGAAACTGATAACTATTGCATTCCCGCAACAGTCAAAAGTATTTTGACGTATATTACTGGCAGTTCGCCGACCCAGTCAGAAATTGCAGGTACAACAGGGACTGATCCTTCTAAAATACCGGCCTACCTAAATGACCGTCAAGATGAGATTTACTATGTATATGTAAAAAAGAGTGATTTTACTCAAAACGGAATGTGCTCCAAATTGTATTCCACCATTGTAACTAACAAAATGCCTGCATCCATGGGGATTTCGGGTACGAAAACTACAAATTGGTATTATGCCACTAGCGGACACAGCTTGGTTGTGCATGGAATATATGATGACTATTCCTATATTCGGATTGCTGATCCTTTGGGGGACAGGGTTGCCGGCTGTCCGTATTTTTACAACAAAAGCGCAAGTGAGTGTTACAATGTATGCACGCGACTTGTATGGTAATCTTTTCCGTACGGCTGAGCAGGTATTCTGCTCAGCCTTTTACAGTGTAACCGAGGGAAGGGAAAAACATGAAAATACGATTCAGAATACTAACATTAGTCTGTGTACTAATATTTTCGTTATCCGGCTGTGCGGTTATATCATCCAGCAACAATCGTTCACCTGAGCAAGAAAAAAATTTAAATGAGACAATTTCAATTTATGACAAAGATGAGAATTTAATTACTGATATAGAACATTTTGGCTCCATCACTCAAACAGATGATGGCTTTATCTATTCTAAATTGTCTTCAAATTCTACTAATCAATTTTATGTGATGGAATATTTTCACTATATTTTTTCCACAGATGAACATAAAAGATTGGGTACTATTGAAAATTGGGTGTATGAAGCCACTTATGATTCGTTTTGTAAGAACAACCATACATATATGCTCATTACTACAGGCAATGCATATAATTTTGATGAGACAGAAAATTATCTTTATGACATCGATTTATTGAACAACACTATGACCGGGGTTATGCTGGAAAATGCAACTTCTCCATATAATTCAATGACATTTTTTAATGATAGAGTATTTATTGTCACACCGGGGCGGGAAATGTGTTTTGTTAGCAGTTATGATATTGGAGATAAATCTGTATCCGAATTGCGGGAATACTATTTTGATCCAGATACCAATTCCGGCGAGACCATAAGGCATATATCATCCGATGATCAGTGCCTTTATTTGTTGCGTTTATATATGGAGGGAGAAAATCAGGCTAAAATGTATATTGATGTATTCGACTTGAATTTGGCGCATATATCCTCCCTTGATGTTACGACCGAAATTACGGCTAATACCTTAGAATCTGAAGATAAAAAAAATGAATTACGACAACTTGTTTCACACTTTGACGTGAATAACAATTTTATTTATTATGAAAATTTCAGTATAACCAGGGCTCTGTTTGAAATACAAAATATAAATCTAACAGATACAGAACAAGTACAATCAAAACAAGTATTTGAGGCCTCTCCTGCTTTATATAAGGCATTGAGTACTTCTGCAAATAATGAATTAAGTATTTTCTATGAGGCTTATCAAAATAAGATTTTTGTTATGGATTCAGTTACCAGACAAATAAATGAAAATAGCTTCTATGTTAAAGGCTTAAATTATCGTATCACATATATGACATATGATTCGCAGGGAAATGCATTGCTTTTTTTGGATTATATCGACCCTGATAGTTTTGAAACGATGCCTTCCAAAATCTACTTTGTCAACATATCTGAGATTAAGAATTCCACTGTAGGTTCTTCTGAATGACAATAAGACTATTGAACGCTGAAAGCCTACATCATGCCCTCGTTGCTTTGACACCGCACCAACCGTTACGTTGGTGCGGGTTCTTTTTATATTACAGAAAAATTTGCAAAGAGACATTAATCTTCTTTGTGGGTCATTTATCGCTTTTTACCATGAAAGCAGGAAAAAAATAAAGATATTAGAAAGACATGCCGATATATAAGTTTGTAGTATATAGAATAATAGGAATTGGTTGCTATTAAGTTAAATAGGTAAGAAGGGGGCAAAATAAATGTTCAGGATTGCTATATGTGATGATGAAGTTCTTTTTACAGAAGAACTGAAAGAGCTGCTCTGTGGCTATATGACGGAAAAAGGCTTTGTTTTTGAAATAGATACATATAGCTCCGGTGAAGCATTGATAAAGCTGGGGATCGAGATCGTGCAGTATAAAGTTCTGTTTTTGGATATTAACATGACAAAGATTAATGGTATCATGACAGCTGAGAAGATTAGAAAAATTAGCCGGGAAATAATTATAGTATTTGTTACTGCATATGTGGATTATTCACTGGAAGGATACCGATTAGATGTTGTACGATATTTGTTAAAGGGTAATGCCAATTTTCAGAGCAATGTCAATGAATGTATGGATGCCATTATTGATAAAATGAATTATTCTGTGACGTCAAAGGATTTACTTTTGCAAGCAGCGAAAAGGATCGTGCAAAAAGATGGAATGGAGAAATTGAATATAAGGGCGATCTCAAAGGAGTGTGGGATATCAGTAGGAACAGTTTATAATTATTTTCCATCTAAAGCGGATCTTATTTTTGCGATGGTGGAAGACTTTTGGAAAAATGTTTTTCATTCTCAGACTTATGATATAAGAGATAATATATCTTTTCCAGAATTATTTGGAAGGGTATATCAGAGTTTGTTTCAGAATATAAAACAATTTCAGCAGGAATTTTTAAGTCAGATGGTAGAATTGACGGGAGAGGAAAAGAGAAAAGGAAAAAATATAGAAGAAATTTATTTTAAACATATCAAAGAGGGATTTTTGCGCGGTTTAGAGGTAGATGATAAAGTGAAAGAGGGGATATTTGATGAAAATTTTACAAAAGAAAAATTTTTAAGTTTTGTGTTTTCACAAATGATGTGGATGTTAAAGAATGGTCAAGAAAACAGTAGTTTTTTTCAAGAGGTTTTAAAGAGGATATTAGATGAATAATAAGAATTTTTTGAAGATTTATTTTTTTAATTTAAGATGAACTATGTTCATAAAGGAGGATTTTTATGCAAGCAATTATGGAAACAGGATTTGATATTATTTATTTATGTACAGTAATTTTTTTAGGAGTTCAAATGATAAAAGGAGCGAAAAAGGAACAAACTCGCTTATTTGGAATTATGGCTGTAGTGTTGGGAGGGGGAGATGCTTTTCATCTCATTCCACGTGCATATGCCCTTTGTACAGATGGATTAGAAGCTCATGTACAGGCATTAGGAACTGGAAAATTAATTACATCTATTACTATGACAATATTTTATTTGATTTTATATTATATTTGGAGAAAGAGATATCAGATAGAAGGAAGAAAAAATTTGACAATAATCATGTATGCGCTTGCGATTATACGAATTGTTTTGTGCTTATTTCCGCAAAATAAATGGATTTCCGCAGATGCCCCCTTATCTTGGGGAATTTATAGGAATATTCCATTTGCTATTATGGGAATTTTTATTATTGTTCTTTTTTATCAGGAAGCAAAAAGAAACCATGATATTTCTTTTCGGTTTATGTGGTTAGCGATTATTTTGAGTTTTGGGTTCTATATTCCGGTTGTATTATTTGCAGATGTGATTCCATTATTAGGAATGTTGATGATACCTAAAACATGTGCTTATGTTTGGATTGTATTTATGGGATATTTGGAGTGGAGAGAAGAAAATAAATTAGTATCAGAATTTTAATATAAATGTTATAAAACTAGAAATATAAATAAGGGTCAAAAATAAAAAAGTAAAATATGTGAAAAAGGGAATAAAAAGATGGACGAACAAAAGATAATTTATCAAAATTATTTATTATCTATAGGAAAAGTCATTATTCAATCAGATGAAAAGTCTATTATTCGTATTTCTGCGAGTTATGATGGAGAGAAGGGGATACAAAAAGATAACAGATTATTGAACCAAGCGGCTGAACAATTAAAAGAGTATTTAGAAGGAAAAAGAAAAGAATTTGATTTACCATTTCAGCCAAGGGGCACAGAATTTCAAGAGAAAGTTTGGAAGGAATTGTGTAAAGTTCCTTATGGAAAAACAGCAACTTATCAGGAAATAGCGGAAAGAATAGGAAATGAAAAGGCGTGCAGAGCAGTGGGAATGGCATGTGGAAAAAATCCGATTTTTATTGTGATTCCATGCCATCGGATAATCGGAAAAAATGGGAATTTGACAGGTTATGCAGAAGGGTTAGAAATGAAACAAAAGTTATTATTATTAGAGAGAGAGAATACATTTTCTATGTAAGAATTTCAGGAAGATAGGATTGGGGAAATGTGTAAAAGTGAAGAAAAGATTTATGACTATTAGAGGAACATTTTGATTAAAGGTTCGCTACGGCGAGGAAGTATTCCAGCGAAGCCGCGCTTTCGCTCCGTTCCAGACGTAATGGTACTAAATTCGTAGCCCTTTGCAGGACTACTCATTAACGGGCAAGCGTCTTCCAAGGGGCTTCTTATGGAATACTTCCTCGCCTTCGCTAGTTTGTTGGCTATTCTAGGAATATTAGAAAAAAGAAATCTTTTAGCTTTTTTTATATATTTTATCTGCAATGATACAAGAAATTTTTACTTGTTAGGAATCATTTTAACCTATTTTGAATGGAAATTTTTATTTATGTTTATTTAGTTAAACGATTGCAAAAATTATCCATATTATATAGTCCATTTGGCTGCTTTACTGTCCAAAGTGATACTTCAATTGCACCATCAGCAAAAGTTTCTCTCGATGATATTTGATGTTTAAATGTAACTACTTCGTCTTTACTATTTGCAAAAATAACCTCATGTTCTCCAAATATATTTCCACCTCGGATACTGTAAATATTCACTTTTTCTTTATGTATTTTTTTGTTTGTATCTAAAAGAGCATCTTTTATCATAAGTGCAGTCCCACTTGGAGCATCTTTTTTCTGATTATGATGATATTCTATTATTTGAATATCTGTATCTAAATTTATCTTTTTTACATAAAATTTCAAAGTTTCAATAAAATTATATAATGCAATGCTAAAATTTCCTGCCATAAAAATAGGAATGTTTGTAGCCAGTTTTCTGATCTTTTCTATATCTTCAACAGAAAATGCTGTTGTAGCTATAACAAGTGATTTTCCCGCTTTTTCATATTTGGAATAACTATCATTCATAAAAGTTTCTGCATTAGTACAATCAATAAAAATATCACAATTCTTTGCAGTTTCTATATCATCAATGATTGGTAAATTAAATTTATCTCCTACAAATTCTGATATATTGTGACCTACAAAGGGGTTTCCTTTTCTAGCAATGGCATAGCTCAATTCAATATCTTTTCTATTTAAAGCATTTTTCATAATAGTACTGCCCAATTTTCCAGTACATCCAACTATCGCTATTCGTATCATATATTTAACCTCTTTCGTTGTAACTGTATTTTTATAAACCCATAAATATCTTAATAATTTGCTGACTTTTTCAATATTAAATTATATCACTTAGATATTAAATTCTCTACTATTTTCTCATTTACTATTGTAGAAATTAGTATACCGGTTATCCTTGTTGAATAACTAAGATGAATAGGCTTCTCTATTGTTGACAAGAATGGTTGCCTGTATTATTTTATACTTCTATATAGAGTAGGGACAGCATTTAGATACTAAATTATCAAAAATCGTTGTGATTTCAATGGCTCTAATATATGAAACTGTTAGTATTAAAGATCATTTTCAACATTTAATGATTTCAATAATCAGTGCGATAAGCTTATATTTTGTAAATTTGCCTATGATATAAACTAGCACCTGACAGAAATGATTTCCAAAAGAAGCCCCTTGGAAGACGTTTGCCCGTTAATGAGTAGTCCTGTAAAGGGCTACGAATTTAGTACCACTACGTCTGGAACGGAGCGAGAGCGCGGCTTCGTTGGAAACATTTCTATCAGGTGCGAACCTTTGGTCAAAATGTATATTGATTTTTTTAAAATTTTACTCACTGTGAAGTTGTTTCTAAGTCCAAGCCCCATCTAGTGTTAAAACTTGACCATTCAAATAAGAGTGGTTATTTGCTAATTGAAAGACAAGTTCTGCTACTTCTAAAGGCGTTCCAAAGCGACCAGCAGGAATTTCTTGAGTAAGAGCTTGTTTTTCTTCTGAGGAAAGGCAATGATTCATCTGCGTTTCAATTACTCCACATGCAATAGCATTCACTTGAATATTGCTAGGTGCTAGTTCCTTTCCAAGTGCTTTTGTGAAACTGTTTATGCCCCCTTTAGAAGCAGAATATGCTACTTCACAAGAAGCTCCTACATTTCCCCAGATAGAGGAGATGTTGATAATTTTACCAGAATGTGCCTGAATCATAGAAGGGATCGCTAGGTGAGAACAATTCATGGTGGATAATAAATTGGTTTCTATAATGTGATGATAATTTTCATAAGACATATTTTGGAATAACTCAATTCCTGCGATACCAGCATTATTGACTAAAATAGAGATATTTCCTAATTCGCTTTGAATTTCAGAAAAAATCCGACAGGCTTCTTGATAATTTGATAGATCTCCAAAATATATGCCACAGACAGCCCCTAATTCTTCTAATTCTTTTTTGACTTGCTCTAATTCTTCTTTCTGATGGGCACAATTAATCGCTATATGAAACTTTGAGTGTTTAGATTGTGCAAAGCGAAGTGCGATGGCTCTTCCGATGCCACGGGAAGAACCTGTTACGAAAACAACAGGATAATTCATAATAATTCTCCATTCTTTATTTAATAAAACGATTCCAACGAGGAAGGCTTATGATACAAGTAATTGCTCCAATTAAGGCAATTATTGTCCAGAGTCCTATTGTGAATCCCCAACCTAGTTGTTCGGAAAATACAGCAAATCCATAGGAAGAAATAGCACTTCCGACATAGGTAAAAGTATTTAATAGCCCTGAAATTGTCGAAATCCGACCATAATTATGAAAATGAATGGGAAGCCGACTGATCAGCAGCATATTGATACCATGCATACATCCTGTGATCAACATCATACAGAAAGCAGATATTGTAATACTTGTACTGTTGAAGAAGAATAGGATTAAACCAGCTAAAAAGGCAGTTGTAAATAATAGTATACTGGCTGTTATATCATTGTTGCATTTTTTTTGTAACCAAGAGGCTGCTGAAATGCTGAAGATGCTGAATAATGGCAAAAATACAGTTGTTAAAATGGATACGCTGGTTTGGAGGGCAAAATGTTCAGAAATAAAGGTTGGCATCCAAGTTATGATACCATCACGCAACATTCCTTGGCAAATAATAGCAAATATAATTGGTATAGATCCAGAAAGTAGTATAATAGACCATAGAGATTGTTGTGTTACTTTCTTTTGATAGTCCTCCGGATTTTTTGTAGCTTGTTGTTTGGTAATAGTATAGTGCGGTTCGGTGAATAACCAAATTAAGGAAACCGTAATGCTTATGATAGCAGGAATAAAAAAGGACAGACGCCAGCCAGATAATATGATACACATTGGAACGAATAGATAGACAGAAATCGATCCAATAGAAGAGGCAATGGCAACATATACACAAGCCTTTCGATAATAATTTTGACTTAAATTTTCTGCCATGATTCGCACAAGAGGAGGCCAAAGCATCGCCTGTGCTACACCGTTTATGCACCATAGGACAGTCATACTGATAGGACTGTGTAAAAAGGTTATTCCCATATTACATAGTGCAGTTGCGAGCAAACCGCCAAAAATAATTTTATGTGGTTTACATTTATCTCCCAAAAAACCACTTATTAACTGTCCAAGTCCATAGGTGATAAACATTCCTGTCATAGCAAAACTGCCCTGACTTTTAGTGATATTCATATCTAATACAATTTCCGCCAGAGCTGCTGCATAATTGTGTCTTGTAATATAGCTAGTAAAATATACGATACAACATAAGGCGATCAATGTTTTTTCTCGTTTCAAATTATTCATAGAAAACTTTTACCATTCCAGTTCTGATTTTCTGGGATTCCTAAAATTTTAGTAATAGTTGGGGCGATATCTAGGATACTTATTTGCGGAAGGATATGACCTGCAGGAAACTCTGCACCATGACAGATGAGTGGGATTGTCATATCTTCTTTTAGATCTGTACCATGTGTCCGGTCATGACCGCCATGATCGGCAGTGATCAAAACGCGATATTCTTTAGGAAGTATATTTATTATTTGTTCTATATTGTCAAAGGATTCTCTAATAGAAGAAAGATATTCTTCTCCCATCCAACCATATGTATGACCAATTCCATCTGGAAGCCCGATATAGTAAAACACGAAATCTGGATTTTCTTTGGGTAAATATTCAAGAAATATTCGTTTTGTTATTTGCAGGGTTTTATGAAGCCCTCCTTCATTATCTTGAGGTGATGCCATACAACTAAAACAAAGTGATCCCGGACGTGAGATATCACGTAGCTCTTCCCAATCATAAAACATGGCTGTTTTTCCGCCAAAGTGACGTATTTGTTCAAATAGTCCATCTATGGGAGCTACCTGTGAAGTAAAGGTATTAGTAATAACACCATGACGTGTAGGTTCTACGCTTTGAAACAATGACATATGGCATGGTAAAGTAGAACTTGGCATAACTGTTTTAGCACAAAGAGTATAGCTGCTGTTTTGTAACAGAGTTGAAATATAAGGATGCTCACATAAGGATAAGATATCTGGACGCATTCCATCAACTAAAATTAAAAGTACCTTTTTTTCCATTTTATTACCCTCCAATCGTAATAGATATACCTTTTTCTTCCATATTTCTTTTCTGAATCGCACTGATAGATTTATCAGTAGCTAACATAAATGTTGGTTTTATTTCACAGATATGATAAGCTGCTACGGTATCTAACTTACTGCTGTCTGTGGCAATTATTATTTCATCTGAAATTTCAAGCAGTATTCTCTGTAATGGAATGAGTAATGGTACATTGTCGGATAATCCATAGTGCAGGGAAAATGCTGTTGGACATAGAATACTTTTACAGACATGCAATTCTCTCAACATTTTTTCACTTTGATAGCCATAAAATGCTTTTTCACTTTTCAGATATTCACCGCCAATTTGTATGAGATGAAACATATCCTTTGATTCTAAAATTGAAAATATTTCTGATGAAGCGGTGACGACAGTCATACGCTGGAAAGATTCCCGCAACATGAGCGCAATCTCTTTCGCCGTACTTCCTGTATCAAGTGCGATGCAGTCATCTTCTTTTAAAAGATGAAAAACTGCTTTTGCCGTTTCCTGCTTTTTTTCCCTGTTTTGTTTAAAACGCACATCTAAATCCACAAATTGTTTCATTTTGTGCAGAGATACTGCACCACCATGCACTCGTTTTAGTAGTCCAAGGCTTTCTAACTGTTCTAAATCACGGCGAATTGTTTCGGTAGAAACGTGATATTGTTTGATTAACTTAGATGTTATCACTGTTTGTTGTTGTTCTAACTGTCGGACAATATCTGCCCTTCTTTCATCTGCTAACATATCCACAAAACTCCAATCATTTGCAATAAAATACAACATTTCCAACAATATAACAGATTTATATTCTCCTGTCAAGTGTTATTAGAAAATAATTTTAGACCATAGTGAAAGTCAATAAAAAATCGTTATCATACCAGTTATTTGGAAACTAAAAAGGGTACAAGAAAATATTTTAGTAAAGTTGTGTTTTGTTTTTTTATGTGTTGTTTTATTTTGGGAAGAGAGAGTTTTATGATAAGAATAGAATAAGATTATATGGAAGTAGATTTTTAAAATGAAATCTGCTATACTATGGTAAATATCAATAAGAAAGGCAGATAAGTCAGCTACCCACCACCTAAAGGCAGTAGTTTTCCGCTTACGACAAGCAAAAGGAGTTTTATTTATGAAAGCAAGAAAATATTCACTAAGAAACATTCGTTATATCCAATCTGCAAAACTGGTATATCTGGACGAAAATAATTTAGAAGAACAAGTTGATTTAAAAAAAAGTGCTGAGATTTATTATAATATACACTATAAACATATCAATAAGAAGCCCCTACTTCCGCAAGTAGGAGAGTATATCACTGATATTTTATTAAGGAGAAAAAGGAAAAACAGATATGTTGGGGATAGATTTTGGAGTATGAAGGAATGTTATATACGTTTGTATAATCAAGAAGGGGAAATAAAATTTATAGCCAAAATTTCTGGCGATGAGAATACAAGTGATTATTCAGAAGTTAGAACACTTTATTGTAGTATTAGAAATGAAATTCAGAAACAGGGATATTGGCTTTTCGATGAAAATTAAGTTTTTCAGAGGATAAATTTTGAAATGAGGATACCACAATCCCACTGGCTTTAGACGGTGGGTTAAGGTAGCCAAAGTAGAAATTTATGATATACTTATGACATGAGAATATGGAAATCTAAAAACAGACACAACTATTTATTACCATACCACATAATTTTTGTATGTAAATACAGAAAGAAATTGCTGGTATCAAAACAGATATCGGATAATATAAAACAGCTTTTGTATGAGATATATCAAAAACATCCTGTCATTATCAAATAGATGGATAGTGTATCTGTCGTGTAGGGAAGGTTTCAGAAGAAATGCTAAGAAAGTAGATAGAAAATCAAAGATAAGAAGGACTAATTGTTAAGCAATAAAAAATATGTAAATATAGATATAAACATAGACAAAAGTGGACACGATAGTCTTTTGTCTATGGCTTAACAGTAGGTTTCAAGGCTTAGTGACTGCTACTGCTGAAAAGTAGGTTGCAGATAGGAACTACGTTGTACCGTAAGGTAAAGACACACCTTCCAATGTCATTTTCAGTTGGAAGCTCTGTGAGTGCCAACCAAGAAACCATGCTAATGTCCTGCATGGATAACAGGGAAACACATGTCCTTTGTATGACATTGCCAAGAAGAAAAATTCTCCGAAAGGAAGGTGTCAGAAATGACGAATTATGCTTTTGTATTAGATGCCAACGGCAAACAATTATCGCCTACAAAAGAACAAAAAGCATGGTTTCTTATTCGCAAGAAACGTGCAATATTGATTAGTAAATATCCAATGGTAATACAGCTAAATAGAGAGATTCTGGATGATAAAGTCTGCAAAGATGAAATTCGTTGTGGAATTGATGACGGTGGACTTCATGTAGGTGTCGCATTAGTTCAAAAGTGCAAAACAAAAAACAAGACGATTTTCAAAGGGACTATGGAACAGCGCAATGATGTAAAATATCTTATGGAAGTCAGAAAGGGGCATAGATGTCATCATCGTTACTATAAAAGATATAGACAAGCAAGATATAATAACCGTATTTCTTCAAAAAGAAAGGGAAGAGTTGCCCCATCCATATTACAAAAAAAACAAGCAATAATAAGGGTTATCAACCAGCTTAATAAGTGGATAAATATAACAAATTATTGGTTGGAAGATGTTGCGATAGATATAAGAGCATTAACAGATGGATACAATCCTTATCGTTGGCAATATCAGAAATCTAACAGATTAGATGAAAATATCAGAAAAGCTGTAATCCTGCGAGATGGGTGTAAATGTAAAGAATGTGGAAAATCTAAGTGTAGGTTGGAAGTGCATCACATTAAACCAAGAAGATTAAATGGCTCTAACACGTTAGATAATCTTATTACGTTATGTGAAAAATGTCACCAAAATACAGAAGGAAGGGAAGAATTATTCATGAAAAAATATTTTTCTTTGTTAAATTCTTCTGATAATAAAAATCTCAATTATGCAAGCCATGTGATGATTGGAAAGAATTGGTTGCGAGAGCAGTTATCTAATTTTGGAATTTTGTATTTAACAAATGGTGGGGATACGGGAAACAAAAGAATTGATTGGAACATAGGAAAATCACATTGTAATGATGCTGTTTGCATAACAAACTTAAATCCAGATACTTGTGATGTAAAAGAATGGATTATGAAACCTATGCGTAGGCAAAGTAAAGCTAAGACAGATAATGTTTTGGGAATTAAACATAAAGATTTGGTTGAGTATACATACAAAAATGGAGAAACTCATAGAGGATATGTGACAGCCCTATATCCGAAACAGGAAGCGTTGAATTTTCAAAGTCCTAGAAAACATTGTAAAAAGGTGAATGCGAAAAAATGTAGACTACTATGGAAATATCAAAAGATTTATTGGTTAGAAAGTGAAACATAAACAGATTTGTATATGATGAAACACATTTCAAAAAGGAGGGAAAATAGATGGATTGGACGGCGGAACAAAAACAGGTCATTGAGGTCAGAAATAAAAATGTATTAGTTTCTGCTGCTGCTGGTTCAGGAAAAACAGCAGTATTAGTAGAACATATTATTTCGCTGATCACACAAAAAGAACCACGACCATTGGATATTGATGAGTTGTTAATTGTTACTTTCACAAATGCGGCAGCGGCGGAGATGAGAGAGAGAATCGGAGCAGCGATTGAAAAGGCAGTAGAAGCTGATCCAGAAAATGTTCATATGCAAAAACAGCAGACTTTAATCCATACAGCTCCTATCACTACGATTGATAGTTTTTGCTTAAAAATAGTCAGAGAACATTTTGATGTGTTAGATTTAGATCCAGCCTTCCGAATCGGAGATGAAGGGGAGAAGAAATTATTTAAGTCTGATGTGGTAAAAGAGTTGTTAGAGGATTATTATGCAGAGGGACAAGAAGAATTTTTTCGATTTGTAGAAGGATATTCCACTGGAAAATCAGATGCGGGAATTGAAGAGTTGATTTTAAGGCTATATGAGTTTTCGATGAGTAATCCAGATCCGGAGGAATGGCTTATGAACTGTCTAGAAGAGTATCAGGTGACAGAGCTTTTAGAATGGAATAAGACAAAGGCGATGGCTTTTTTAATGAATTATTTAAAGAAGATGGCAGAGGATATGAGAGAGAGAGCAAAACGTGCTATATCTATCATACAAAAGGGAGATGGACCTTATATGTATGAAGCGGCACTGCAGTCAGACCTTCTTTTTTTAGAAGATTTATGTAAAGCGGATACTTATGAAAACTTTGGGCAGACATTAAAAGAAGTTTCTTTTGTGCGTTTGTCATCAAAAAGAGATGAAGATGTAGATGAAGGAAAGAAAGAACAAGTGAAACGAATTCGGGATTCCATAAAACAAGATATCAAAGATATTACCAAGCAATTTTATTTTCGCACGCCAGAACAGATGTTACAAGATATCATGTCTATCCGTAACAATGTGGGAATGTTAGTGGAACTGACGAAAGAATTTATAAAACGCTATCGAGAAAAAAAGAAAGAAAAAAATATTCTGGATTTTCATGATATTGAACATTTTGCATTGGAAATTTTGACACAAAAAAGAGAAGATGGACAAAGAGTGCCTTCTTCTGTCGCGGCGGAATATAGAGAGAGCTATCAAGAGATTATGATAGATGAATATCAAGACAGTAATTTAGTTCAGGAAGAGATTTTGACCAGCATATCCCGCATTTGGGAAGGAAATCCCAACATTTTTATGGTAGGAGATGTGAAACAAAGTATTTATAAATTTCGACTTGCCAGACCAGAGCTATTTATGAAAAAATATAAAGAATATTCAATAGATGGAGAAAAGGAACAGAGAATTGACTTGCATAAAAATTTCAGAAGCAGGGAAGAAGTGCTGAATAGTATTAATGATATTTTCTATCGGATTATGACACAGGATTTAGGGAAAATATCTTATACAAAAGAAGCAGCACTATATCCAGGAGCAGTTTTTGAACCTGATACCATAGTAGGAGGGCAAGATAGAAAAACAGAGTTATATGTGATTGAAAGGCAGACAGAAGATGGAGATGAGAATAAAGAAGATTATACTTCTATTGAATTAGAGGCGAAAGTGATTGCAAAGAGAATACGAGAATTGACAAAAGAAGGAACAGGTCTGCCTGTATGGGATAAGGAAAGAAAATGCTATCGAACAGCTCGATATGGAGATATTGTTATTTTACTTCGTGCCTTGAGTGGATTTACAGAGGGGATATTAAATGTTTTCTTGGAAGAAAATATTCCTGCTTATGCACAGTCACAGACAGGATATTTTACTACCATAGAAGTACAGACAGCGTTAAATATGCTGAAAATCATTGATAATCCCAGACAGGATATCCCACTAGCGGGAATTTTACGCTCTTCTATTGGGGGAATAAGCAGTGAAGAATTGGCATATTTAAAAGCTTTTTGTCCAGAGAAAGATATGCTTGATGCTGTGATAACATATCAGCAGGAGGGAGAAAATGAAACGCTGAAACAAAAACTGAATACTTTTTTACAGATGCTAGAAGAACTCAGAGATATGGCTTCTTATACCAGTATTCATGATCTATTAAATTATTTATTAAAGCGTACAGGATATGGAGATTTTGTCAAGGCTATGCCTGCAGGAAAACAAAGAAGCATGAATTTAGATATGCTGTTAGAAAAAGCAGTAGCATTTGAAAAGACAAGTTTTCGTGGATTATTTCATTTTATTCGCTATATCGAAAAGTTAGAAAAATATGATGTGGATTTTGGAGAAGCTTCTGTGATAGGAGAAAATGAAAATACGGTGCGAATTATGAGTATTCATAAAAGCAAAGGATTAGAGTTTCCGATAGTATTTTTGGCAGGTATGGGAAAGCGTTTTAATCAGCAAGATGCAATAGAAAAAGTGGTCATTCATCCTGATTTAGGGATTGGCGGAGATTTTGTAGATTATGAGAAAAGAATCAAAACTATTACATTGACGAAAAAAATTTTACAAAAGAGTATTCGATTAGAAAATTTAGCAGAAGAACTCCGAATTTTATATGTAGCGATGACAAGAGCAAAGGAAAAACTCATTATGACAGGTACAGTCAGAAAAGCAGATGACAGCATGAAAAAATGGGAAGAGGCACGGCAGATAGAAGGAACATTATCATATTCTGCGCTTTGCAGTGCGAATAACTACTTTGACTGGGTGTGTTCTGCTTATAAAGAAAGTTCTATCCGAAAAGAAGTCAGCAATCCGACGCTTGTAGTAAGAGATGAAATGATAAGACAAGATGTAGACAATAGGATAAAAGAAACTCTTCAAAATTGGAATACAGAAGTCATTTATCAAGAAGAAATAAAAAAACAAATAGAAGAAAGATTTTCTTATCAATATCCATATGAAATAGAAGCTGCTTTACATGGAAAAACTTCTGTATCAGAAGTCAAGAGAATGAGTCAAAAACTGCAGTTAGAGGAAGATGAGATAGGAGAAGTCATTTTGACACAAGAACCCATTGTTCCACGTTTTCTTTCCGAACAAAAAGAAGAAACAGGAGCAGAAAGAGGAACAGCTTATCATATAGCATTACAGTTTTTGCCACTTTGGGAAAGACCCAAAAAAGAAGAGGTAGAATCTTATAAAGAAGAACTCATAAAAGAGCAGAAATTATCCATAAAAGCGGCTTCGTATATTAATAATTATAAAATATTGGCATTTTTACGCTCTCCCCTTGCAAAGCGTATGAGAGAGGCACAAAAGGAAAATATGTTGTATCGAGAGCGCCAATTTGTGGTGGGAATTCCTGCAAAAGAATTGTATGAGAACTGTGAGAGTGAAGAACTCATTGTACTTCAGGGTATTATCGACGCATATTTTGAGGAAGAAGAGGAGATTGTGTTGATAGACTTTAAGACAGATTATGTGAAAGATGAAGAGGGAGAAGAGCTATTAAGAAAACGGTATCAGACACAATTTAACTGTTATAAAAAAGCATTGATGCAGATGACAGGAAAAAATGTGAAAGAGATGATTCTTTATTCCCTCAGCTTAGAAAAAGAGTTATATTTGGAATAATTTAAGAAAAAAGGGCTATACTCCTATTCAAGAACGCCGAAAGCGTTTCTCTTAGAGGGATAGGGCTTCCACAAGATAAGTGTATTATTCATTATCTATAGATATGAAAGTCTTATCCATGAAGAAGAGAAAATTTTGTAAAAGGGAGTATTTGATATGCCAAAAAAGGAAAAGAAAATAGATTTAGAGAATTTGACACCAGAAGAGAGTTTAAAATTAGAGATAGCAGAAGAATTAGGACTTTTAGATAAAGTGCTAAAAGGGGGATGGAAAAATTTATCCGCTAAGGAAACAGGACGTATAGGAGGATTGGTGAGCAAAAAGAAAAAGGAATTAAAAGAACAGATGCTTAAGTCAGATGCCAATAGTTGACATTTTAAAAAAGCGATTTTATAATGATAGCATAGAAAAAACATGGAGGATAAAAAATGCTGGAGTTACAGAACGTATCTTTTGAAGTAGAGGGAGAGCAAGAGAAAAAGGAAATATTAAAAGATGTTAGTTTAGTGATAGAAGATAAGAAATTTATTACGATCACAGGACCAAACGGCGGTGGAAAATCTACATTGGCAAAAGTCATCGCTGGGATTGAAAAGCCTACCAGTGGAAGAATTTTACTAGATGGTGTGGATATTACAGAGATGGGGATCACAGAAAGGGCGAAAGAAGGGATTAGTTTCGCTTTTCAGCAGCCAGTGAGATTTAAAGGGATTACAGTAAAGGATTTATTGATCTTAGCGGCAGGAAAGGAAACTACGATAAAAGAAGCCTGTGATTATTTATCAGAAGTGGGGCTTTGTGCGAGAGATTATATTAACCGTGAAGTGGATAGCAGTTTATCTGGAGGAGAGTTAAAAAGAATTGAGATCGCAACGGTCATCGCGAGGGATACGAAATTATCACTTTTTGATGAACCAGAAGCAGGGATTGATTTATGGAGTTTTAATAATTTAATCCGTGTATTTGAGAAGATGCAACAGGCGAAGGAAAGGTCTATTTTAATTATTTCCCATCAGGAGAGAATCTTGAATATTGCAGATAAGATTGTGGTAATCGCAGATGGAAGGATAAAAAAAGAAGGAAGTAAAGAAGAAATATTGCCAGATTTATTAAAGGATACTATGAACTGTAAGTTTTTTAAAGGGGATAAATAGAGGGGGTTTACATGTAATTATAGAAGGGGCGCTTAAGGCAAGGGACTATTCCAACGAAGCCGCGCTCTCGCTCCGTTCCAGACGTAGCGTGCCCTAAATTCGCAAATCCCG
>OFGK01000997.1_pt1 | contig 17831 bp, 24 predicted proteins | sample 1521771 | NCBI WGS metagenome assembly OFGK01 (sample SAMEA3504088, study PRJEB24116) | mouse gut metagenome | biome: mouse gut; feature: mouse-associated habitat; material: faeces | place: Denmark | collected 2011 | reverse complement strand
GTGGCGCCCGCAGCTTCGGCGCGAAGTGCGGTTTGTCGTACTGGTCTGTGGCCGACCCTGCGACGTACGTGCTCGCGCGCATCGTGGCGAGCCTTTCTTGTAAACCACCTGTACAGGCTGCGTAAGCAGCAGGGGGGAACGGGGGGAGCAATCCCCCCGCAAAGGGAGGTTCGGAGGGCTTGCCCTCCGAGTGTTCCGTGACAATTCAGGAAAAGTAAAAGGGAGACCGCTTGATTTCATGGGATTCGAGTTTCACAGAGACAGGACGATTTTGAGGGAATCTATCATGTTAAGCTGCACAAGGAAAGTGAACAGGGTGTCAAAGAAAGATGTCATCACATGGTATGACGCAACGGCTATCCTGTCATATATGGGCTACCTCACGCACACAGACACCTATGAAATGTATTTGCAGAGGGTCAAGCCCTATGTGAACGTAAAGAAGTTAAAAAAGATAGTCAGCAAACACTCAAAAAGAGAGGAGAGAGAAAAACGTGAAAGAATGGAGAGAAGTGTTCGGAACGGAGACGGAGAAACCGGAGGAGTTCGACACGCAGCAGTCACCGACAACGGTGTATCAGAGACGGAATATAAAGAGGGCGACAAAAACCGAGCAGGACGGAACGAAAGTGACCGGATGGCAGCGGGAGGAGCGTGAGTTGACGGTTGAGGAATATCATCAGATGGCACTCATGCAGCAGATCGTCGCAGAGAACACACAGGCAATCGTCACATCCGTCACGGAGTTTCAGAAAGGGGCGGTCATCGACGAGTACACAATGCAGTTGATCGAGGAGGGAATCATCTAATGAGAATACTTGCGGAAAGCATCAAGAGGTTGTATGTCAGCGGAAAGCTGACAAAGGCACAGGTCGCCGAGCGTGTGCAGAAAGGAAGTATTTCAGCGGAGGAATACGCCAACATTACCGGAGAGGCATATCCGGACGGTGAGGGCGAATGACCACGCTTGAAATAATCTCACGATTATGTGGCATAACGACCGATCTGTCTGAAATCGTGAGAAAACAGCAGGAAACCATTGAACGCTCAAAGGTCGAGGAGGCGGTCAAAGGGGAACTCCGTCAGATGGTGGACGGGGCAGAAAGGGAACTGGATGTCATGGAGTATCATTTGAGGAGAATCGTTGACACCGACGACGTTGAGGCGTTCGGAAAGGAGTAGACGTTGACGGTTGAAATCTCACTTTTGTTGTCCGGAATCTCCGTCGCATTTGCAATCTTTTTCGGGATTTCCTCAAAAAGCAGGAATGACCGGAAAGATACGGAGCAGGAAACGGAGGACAGGGCAGCGACACACACGCTTTTGATGACGAAACTTGAGAACATCGGAGAGGATGTCAAGGAAATCAAACGGGATAATCGGGAAACGAGGTCAGAGGTGCAGAACCTCCGTGACAGGGTTGTCGCAGTTGAGCAGTCATTGAAAAGCTATCACAAGAGACTGGACGGGGCAAAAACCGACCAATAACAGGAGGGCGGGAAACAGGCAGGAATCAACGCACATTCGGAGGAACAAAACAATGAGGATGACCAAAAGCGAGCGTCGCAGATACATCCGGCATCGGAAAAAGATGGAGCGGATGAAACTGCGGGCAGCGGAAAAGAAAAGAAAGGTCTCCGGTCAGTTCATGAATCGTGTTGTGATTGCGATGATTCTTGCAGCTTTTATCTTTACAGTCGTGATGATATTTGTGTTTGTGAGAACAGGGTCAGAGCCGTCCACGCTGATTGAAAATGTATTCAGATTTCTTTCGGTCGAGGGCGGGGCAATGGCACTCATAAAATCCGTTAAGACAGTGACGAGAAGAAAGTCAGAAAGCGAATCAGAGAATCAGCACGAGGGCGAACCGGAGCAGTGTGAGGAGGAATGACGATGAAATTCATCACGGAGAACTGGTTTGTGCTTGTAGCGTTGGCAGCGGTGGCAGCAGCGGGAGGGTATGCGGTATATACTTTCGTGAAAATGCCGTCCGATAAACAGTTAAAAAAGGTCAGAGAATGGCTGCTCTATGCAGTCACAAAAGCAGAGAAAGAACTGGGAGGTGGTACGGGTCAAATCAAACTGCGGTATGTATATGACATGTTTGTGGCAAGGTTCGGATGGCTTGCACAGGTCATTTCGTTTGAAATGTTCAGCATGATGGTTGACGAGGCTCTCGAAAAAATGAAAGGGATGCTTGTGAGCAACAAGGCGATGCAGGAACTTGTGAACAGAGAAACGGAGGGGATGAAATGATTTCAAACTGCGGACATGACGAAAACAACAGATATAAGGGCGGGAAAGCAGGAGATCAGACCGGAGGAGAGTGGGCGTTGATTAACTGGTATAATCGCCCGTGGAAATGCGTTCTCCGTCATCCGGATGCGAAAGTCCGGAAAATGATTTCAGATATGGCGACGGCAGCAGCAAAGAACAATAAAATCGGGTACGATCAGAGTGAACGCTATACCTTTTGGCAGCACTTAAAGGCGAGCAGTTATGACCCTGCAAAGATCACAGTCTCTTGTGAGGCTGATTGCAGTTCCGGCGTGGCTGCGATCGTAAAGGCTGCGGGGTATCGTTTGGGAATCCAAAAGCTGAAAGATGTGAGCATTTACTGTTATACCGGAAATCTGCGGGCAGCTTTAAAGGCAGCAGGGTTCGAGGTATTGACGGGCAGCAAATATCTGACAGGCGATGCGTATTTGATCGAGGGCGACATCCTGCTCAATGATTCCTGTCACACTGCAATAAACGTGACGGCGGGGGCAAAGGCATCCGCATCCGGAGGGATGAAAACCGGAAAGGCGGGTTTAAGTCTGATAAAGCAGTTCGAGGGGTGCAGGTTGGAATCGTATAAATGCCCTGCGGATGTGTGGACGATAGGCTACGGGCATACATCCGGAGTAAAGGCGGGGCAGGTCATCACACAGGCACAGGCAGACGCTTTTCTTGTTTCGGACGTGGAGAAGTTTGAGAAAAAAGTCAATAAATACTATGAAAAATACGGGTGGAATCAGAATGAATTTGATGCACTGGTATCTTTCGCATTTAACATCGGCAGCATAGATCAGTTGACGGCGAACGGAACACGGAGCAGGGCGGTTATTGCGGAGAAAATGGTTCAGTACAACAAAGCGTCGGGGAAAGTGCTTGCAGGGCTGACAAAGCGGAGACAGGCAGAAAGAAAACTGTTTTTGAATGAATCCGGATGGAATACGTCAAGCGGGGTGAAAAACGATGCAGCGTCATCCGTGAAAGTGGATGCTGCACAGGGCAAGGACAAGAGCCTCTCCGGAACGTATGAGGTCACAGCATCGGACTTTTTATATCTGCGGGCAGGGGCAGGAACGGGAAAAACCGAACTTGCAAGGATGCAGCACGGGGAAAAGGTTCAGTGTTATGGATATTATACGAGCGTTTCCGGCGTGAAATGGTTGTATGTCGTGTATAAAGGAATCACGGGATTCTGCTCAAGCACATACTTGAAAAAGCAATAAGGAGGACGGAATCATGTTATATTATTTAGGCAAAGGAACGGAGTTCAAAAAAGAAAACTGCAAGGAATACAAGACTATGGAGGGAGCGTTGAAAGCAGCAGCAAAGGACGAGACCCTCACCGTATGGGATGAAAATGGAAAGGTGGTCGGAGGGCTGACTGACAATGTTCCGGAGGGAGCATTGAAAACAAATCCGGACGGCAGCGTTCCGGTGTTCGATGGAGACGGAAATCCGGTCGGAACGGTTGACGCTGCCACGGTCGCAGCAGCGACGGGGCAGCAGGACACGCAGAAACCCACCGGAGAGGGCGCAGAGACCACCGCAGAGGGGCAGAACGGGTCAGAGCCGGAAAAGAATACACCGGAGACCGAAACGGGCGAAAACGGGGCAAATACAGAGCCGAAAAAGGTATCAGAGGAGGCGGGCGCATATATCGGGGTTGACATGGCAGCAGGTGACGACTATCAGACACCACATCCGGAGGGAATCACGTCTCTTTGCTATTCCTGCACCAAATACGAGACCTGCAATGTCAAGACCGGAACGTGTACAAAGTGCGACCAGTATGAGAGCCGATCGGAGGCGTACAAGACCGACGAGCAGCGTTATTCGGAGGAACAGGACAGGATTGACAGGGAGACAGCAAGGAAACTCCGTGAACAGGCAGACGAGGAGCGCATGAACAATATTCCGTCCGCATCCGGAGAGAGCGGTCAGAAAGTGCATCAGATCAGACTGGGAGCGTCGTTTTTCGAGGATGCTTGCAGCAATATCAAGAGTTTTGAACTCCGGAAGAATGACAGGGGATATAAAAAGGGCGACATCCTTGAATTGATGGAGTTTGCGGACGGCAGGAACACCGGACGCATGGTGAGAAAACTGGTGACGTATATCCTTGAGGACTACACAGGACTTGAGGACGGATTCTGCATCATGGCGACATCGCTTGTCAATAAGGACGGCGAGGCGTTGCAGGGTGCGGATTTGGGGCAGATATGCGCCGATATAAGGGCGAACGGTGACGGCTGCATCGACGGGGGCGAGGAGTACATATTGATTGACAAAGTGGTCGGAATTGTAGAGGGAGGCGGGCTTGAATGATTAAAAGAAAAATTTTCTATTCCGTGATTCAAGCCGATGGAATTACCGGAATTAGAAAACAGGACGGATATGAGTTACAGATTGACGGGGAAACATTCAACGCTTACCACAGCATGAGAGACGATAGAATATATATATTAGACCCGAAAAACGGGATTGCTTTACAGATATATGATGTAGACGAAAATGAGGATGAATTATTGCTTGAGATTGACCTCATTGAAAAGGCGAAAGAGAAACTTTTGCAGAGTGAGACATTGAGCAGATGGAAAGAAAAGAGAGACAATGAAAGTTACAGATTGTTGGAAAGAATGTTCAAGGCATATAAAAGAGCGGAATCATTGAGGGAAAAACAAAAAGAACTTGTATGTCGTGAGAATAAGGAGGCAGCAGGACAATGAATAAAAGCGCATTAAAAGCGTTGTTTATCAATGCAAAAGTAGAGGGCGCAAGGTATATCGGAGTTAGAATTGCGACCGAGGGCAGTAGTGAGCCGGAAATCATCATCAATCCGGAAAAAAACTTTGATTCAAAGTTTGAATATTACATGAGCGCATATGACGACGATCTGATTCTGATTTCCGCAAAAGGAAAGAAAGAAATCAGAATCACGGGCATTGCACAGGGGAACACGTTTGAGGATATTGAATATCAGTTGATGTCGGTCGGAGTTGGATGGAAAAAGCCGATTTCGGATGCAATCGACAAAGCCTATAATAAAATGATTGCGGAGACACCGCCACAGACAGAGGAGGAAAAGCTGCGATGTGATACCATGAAAGAGGCGGTCAAGGGAATGTTCCTCAATGCGAGCAGATCGGCAGCGGAGGCGAGGTTCATATTCGAGAATATTGAGAAGTATGAGCAGCTTTTCGATATCTGCATGAACGGTGATGACATGGAGTTCAGAAAGGGCTTGATGGAATTACAGAGGATGCAGAATGAGCATATTCTGAAAGAGGAGGATGAATCATGCCGATAGTGCGGGGAGTTATCTGCGATAATTGCGGAACAATGATGTACTGGTGCGGAAATGTATCAAAGCAGCGGGCAGTAGCACACGCCCGCAATGACGGGTGGACGGTTGGGAAAAAGTGTCTATGTCCGGACTGTCAAAAGGGAATGAGAGCCGGAAAGGGCAAGCAATGAAGTGAAACGGAGGAATCAGCGTGAAAGAGGAAAAAGAGCAGACAGTCATCGACAAAACATATTTATATCTTGAGAACTACCGTGAAATGGAGCGGTATATCAATGATGCGGTGTCGGAAGTGTCGCAGATTCCGGATGCGGGCAGATATAACATATCAGCAGAGCGGGCGTTCCTGCAATCCATAAGGGAGTGCAGGGCAGAGACCGTCATCTTGTTTGAACACCTGCGGAAAGCCCTTGCGTCGCTGAAAGAGGACACGGAGGCAGCAGGCGAGGCGTACAAGTACGAGGCACTTGAGGCGGTCTATATAAAGGGCATGACATACGAGGAGATTGTCAGAGAGACCGGATGCGGAAAGAACTCTCCAAAGAAGTGGTGCAAGGCTATGATTCCGAGGTTGGCGATTAAGCTATTCGGTGCGAAAGCGTTAGAAAATGACACGAATTGCACTGAAAATAAAAACAATTTGAACAAAACGGGGTGAAAAGTGGGTGAAAACAGGGTGAAAAAGGGGGTCAAAAGTGGGTGAACACAAGGCGATTCAAATGTGTTATTGTGATAGGGTGAACAGTTGAGACGAGCGATTGCAGAGATGCAGTCGCTTTTTTCTTGCCTGTTCGCCCTCCTGTTATATGCGGGCAGCAGGGCGCAGCGATGCGGTCTATTGCCCGCCTCTCAAAAGCAGATAGCAGGGGCAGGAACACAGGGAGGAGGGTGAACGATGCTGTTGAAATCATGCAGGTGTGGAAAGCTGATTCCTCAATCAATGAAGATGTGCGAGGAATGTGAGCGGAGGCAGCAGTCAAGGTATGTGGTGTACAACAACACACGCCGAGACCAGAGGGCAGCAGAGTTCTATTTATCAAGGGAGTGGCGGGCATTGCGTCCGGTCATCATGAGCGTGTACGGGCATGTGGATATATACGCATTGTATGTCCTGCATGAACTGAAAACACTTGAGGAATCCGACCCGATTCACCACATCGTTGAACTTGAGGAGGACTGGGAGCAGAGGTTGAACCCGCTGAACTTGATACCGCTCAAGCATGAGACGCACAGCACAATCACAGCACTATATAAACAGAGCAACGCAAGCATGAGGGCAACACAAAAACGGCTGCGGTCGCTGATTGAACACCATTTCAAAGAGGCAGGGGGATATAAAAAAGTTTTGAGTGATGCTTTTCTAGTCACGCCCCCTCTTTTCCGTGGAGAAAACTCCCCACGGAAAATTCAGCAGACAGGGGATTGCCGGAGGGGTGTCAGAATGTGACACAAAACCGCTGAACACTAGACGGAAAGGGGGTTGACGTTGCGATGGCAGGACAGAGACAGCCCACGGATTTGGTGGTCATGAAAGGCAAAAAACACCTCACAAAAGCGGAGATTGAGGCAAGGAAAAACGCCGAGGTCGTCGCCCCGAATGACAAGGTCAAGCCTCCGGCATACCTAACACCGGAACTCAAGAAGAAATTCCGGAAACTGGCGAAAGAACTGCTTGAAATCAAACTGATTGCAAATGTTGATTGTGATGCGCTTGCGAGGTTGCTGATTGCACAGGAACAATATATCGAAATCACGGCACAGATAAGGGAAACGCCGTTGATGTTGGATGTTCCGGTTTATGAGACAAGGGAAAATCCGGACACGGGGGAAAAAGAGCAGGTACAGGTCGGAACAAGGCAGGTCGTGAACGGGGAGCGTGAGCGTCTCATGATAATACAAGACCGCTGCATGAAACAGTGTCGGCAGGGGGCAAGCGATTTCGGGATGACCGTGTCGAGCCGTTGCCGTTTGGTCGTTCCGAAAACGGAAAAGGAAAAACCGGAAAACAAGTTCAGCAAGTACGCTAACGCATAATGGCGAAAACGGAGCGCATCACCGACCGATGCACACAATACGCCCTTGATGTCACAGCGGGGCGCATCACCGCAGGGGAACTTGTGAGACTGGCATGTCAGAGGCATCTTGATGACATTGAAAAGTCAAAGGCTGCACCATACAGATACTATTTTGACGTTGAACAGTCCGAGAAAATCATCAATTTTGCGGAGGAACTCACCATTGCGGAGGGCGAGGAGCAGGAAAGCGTCACGGCGTACCCGTTCCAGTGTTTCATTTTGGGGTCGCTCAATGGGTGGAGGACAAAGGAAAAAGGTTACAGACGGTTCAGAACGTCCTATGTGCAGTTAGGCAGACAGAACGGAAAGTCATTCCTCAACGGGATTTTGGCTGCATATTACGGCAATTTTGACGGCTACAAGTACGGGAAAATATACTGCACAGCCACAAAGCAGGAGCAGGCAAACATCGTATGGAAAGAAATTGTAAAATTCATCAATTCGGACGAGGATTTGTCGGAGTGGTTCAAGGTACATGAACACAACTACACAATAGACTGCCTGTTCACACATTCAGAAATCAAAGCCCTGTCCGGAGACACGAAGTCACTGGACGGACATCGTGCGTATTTGGGAATCGTTGACGAGTACCACGCACATAAAACGAATCAGATGTACAAACTGCTTGAGGGAGGAATCAAGAAACTCAAGTCCGCACTGATTTCAGTCATCACGACGGCGGGGTTCGATTTGAAATCGCCCTGCTATAAATTATACGAATACTGCTGCAATCTCTTGAGGGGCGTGTTCGAGAATGACAGTCAGTTCGTGTACATCGCACAGATGGACGAAGAGGACGACTGGTACACGCCGGAAAACTGGATAAAAGCGAACCCGATTCTTGAGTTTGATGCGGATGCAATCGAGAACCTCATTCCGGTGGCACATACCGCCCGTGACATGGGCGGGGAGGATTTGCGGGATTTCCTTGTCAAGCAGTTAGACATGTGGATGCAATGGTCAAATTCCATGTACATCAAGGAAATTGCAAAGTGGAAGATGTGCGCCGTTCTGAAATCGCTGAAAGATTTCAAAGGCTCAAAATGTTATGTCGGGGTTGACCTGTCATCCGGAGGGGATTTGACATCAATCGCAATCATCATCCCGCACATGGTCGGCGATGTGAAAAAGTATTTTGTACATACACATTCATTCATACCAAAATCACGGGTGGATGAACACATCAAGACTGACAAGATTCCTTATGACCTATGGATTGAAAAAGGTCTTGTGACGGTCACGGAAACACTAGGGGGAATCAAGACAGATTATAAATACATCATCAAATACCTTGAGGAACTTGTGAAAGAGCATGACTTGAAACCGCAGTTGATTTGTTACGACCCGCACAATGCGTCGGCGTTCCTGTCAGACCTTGAGGCGTTGGGGTTCGATTCCGTGTCGGTGACGCAGACGGCGAAAGAGTTAAACGATGCGACCGTCGATTTCAGACTGGAAATTCTTGCGGGCAATGTCGAGATTGAGGGGGTCGAGGTCGGAAAGGGAGAGAAAAAGAAAGTCGTTCCATTCGACGAACTGCTGACATGGTCAATCGCCAATGCAAAGACAATTTCAAACAATTACGGGGAAATCAAGATTGACAAGGACATCACGACAGACCGCATTGACCCGATCGACGCAATCATCGACGCATGGAAAGCAGCAATGAAAGAGGAATACAAGCCGGACATCAACGAATCAGTGAATGAATGGCTTGAGCAATACAAGAAATATGTGAAAGGTGGTGAATAAAATGAATCCGTTTCAGAGGCTTGCAAGCCGTTTCGTGAACTGGTGGCGGGGCGCACCGCAGGACACCGGAGGGGTGAGGACGCTGAACTCACAGTCTTTCCTTGAATCACTGGGATTGCGCCGAAAAAGGAAACCGACATCAGAGGTGACATATTTCACATGCCTCAAGATGCTATCGGAGACGCTTGCGAAAATGCCTATCAAATATTATCAGAAAACGGACAGGGGAATCGTGGAGGCAGATCAGACGGACACGTCAAAGCTGCTGACAAAGAGACCGAACCCGTTCATGACACCGACGACATTCTGGAATACGGTTGAAATCAACCGTAACCACTACGGGAACGCCTATGTGTACATGAGGAAAAAGTTCATCCGGCAGCGGTACGGGGGAGAGTTCCGAATCATTGACTTGTGGGTGATGCAGTCAAATTGTGTGCAGATAGTTGTCGATGATGCGGGGATATTCGCAGGGGTGGGGCGTTTGTGGTACGTCTACACAGACCCGACATCCGGCAGACAGTACGTTTTCAGCACCGACGAGGTGATGCACTTCAAAACATCATTCAGTTTTGACGGAATCACGGGGCTGCCCGTGCAGCAGATATTGAAAGACACCGTAAGCGGGGCATCGGCATCACAGGAGTTCATGAACGGCATGTATGAGAGCGGGCTGACAGCAAAAGCGACGCTTGAATATACGGGCGAACTGAATGAGGGGGCGAAAGAGGCTCTCCGGAAATCGTTTGAGGAGTTTGGCAGCGGTGCAAAGAATGTCGGGAAAATACTGCCCGTGCCGTTGGGAATGAAACTCACGCCCCTTGACATAAAGCTGACAGATTCACAGTTCTTTGAACTGAAAAAATACACGGCGTTGCAGATCGCAGCAGCGTTCGGGGTGAAACCGAATCAGATCAACGATTATTCAAAGTCATCCTATGCGAACAGCGAATTGCAGCAGTTGTCTTTTTACGTTGACACGGAGTTGTTCATCATCAAGCAGTATGAGGAGGAGATCAACTACAAGATGGCGACGGAGGAGGAGCAGGAATCCGGATTTTACTATAAGTACAACGAAAAGGTGCTTTTCCGGACAGATTCAAAGACACAAATGGAATACCTCAAAAACGGTGTGAGCGGTTCGATCATAAAGCCAAACGAGGCAAGGAGAAAACTTGACATGCCGGATGCGGAGGGAGGCGATGAACTGCTTGCGAATGGCAGCATCGTTCCGCTGACTATGGCGGGAGCAGCGTATCTCAAGGGCGGTCAGACAGAGGAGACCGACGAACCGGAGCAACCGGAGGCGAATGAGCAGGACACAGGGCAGCAGGTCACAGAGGAAAATGAACCGGACGAAACCGACGAGGCAGAGGACGGGGAAACAGAGGAGGGAGGTGAGTGAAATGGCACTGAAAAGGCGTTTTGATTTCACAAAAAAGAACAGGCGCACCGGAAAGACGGAAAAAGTCGGGTATTTGGATTTCACCGAGGGAGAGGAGCAGGGCAGATGTTCTCTGTATTTTTACGGCGACATCGTATCGGCGACGTGGCAGTCCATGTGGTACGAGGAGGACAAATGCCCGCAGGACATCGCAGATTTTCTCAACCAGTTGGACGGATATGAGGAAATCGACATTTATTTCAATTCCGGAGGCGGTGACGTGTTCGCAGGACTGGCAATTTACAACCAGTTAAGGCGGTACAATGGGCGAAAGGTCGGATATGTGGACGGGATGGCAGCATCCATCGCATCCGTCATCATGTTTGCATGTGATGAACTGCATTTTGCGACAGGCGCACAGGCAATGATTCACAAGCCCTTGTGTATCACGATCGGGAACGCAGACGATCACAAGGAATCCATAAAACAGTTGAATTTGTGCGAGGATTCCATTCTTGACATCTATGAGCAGCACACGAAAGACGGTGTCACGAGAGATAAACTCAAGGCTCTCATGGTAGCGGAAACGTGGTTCAACGGAGAAAAACTTGCAGAGTATTTCGATGTTGAGGTCGAGGAGAGGGCAGCAGTCGCAGCGTGTGCGTCGGATTTCTTTGACAGGTACACGAACATTCCGGAGGGAATGGGAGAAACCACAACAAAAGACATTGTCGATGCGGTCATCGCAGAGATTGAGAACCGTGAAAGTCAGAGAATCGAGGCAGAAAAGCAGGAGATTCTTGCGGATTTGGATTTTTACGGCATTTAAAGAATGGAGAGGAGAAAAGAGACCATGAACAAAGAAATGCAGAAACTTTTGAAACAAATCAATGACAAAAAGAATGAGGTCAAGAGCCTTGTCAATGACGGGAAACTTGACAAGGCGAGGGCAGCGAAAGAGGAACTCAAGACGTTGCAGGAAAAATTTGACCTGCTTTTCGATCTGGACGAGGAGGAACATGAGGAGATCGAGGACAAAGTGAACAGGGGAACGGCAAAGACAGTCGGCGGGGAAAAGGCTGACAAAAAGAACCTTGTCAAGTCTTTTGTCAATATCATCAAAGCCGGATTCCTGCACACTGAACCGGACGAGGCAGACGTGAAAGTCTACAAGGACGCACTGACCTCCGATGCAACGCCGAACGACGACGGGCAGCAGGGCATCGGCGTGACGATTCCGGAGGACATCAGAACCGACATCATTGAGTTGCGCCGTTCCGATGACAACCTTGAGCAGTATGTCAATGTTGAGGGTGTGACCACAAAGACAGGCACGAGGAACATTGAGGTCGATGCGGAATCCACGCCGTTTGACAATGTGGACGAGGCTGCGGATTTTCCGGAAATGGACGAACCCGTTTTCGAGCCTATCGAATACAAGGTCAAGAAAAAGGGTGGAATCCTCAAGATGACCGCCGAACTGCTTGAGGACACAGCAGCCAACATCATGGCGTACATCAACAAGTGGATTGCCAAAAAGACAAAGGCGACCCGCAATGCGATGATTCTGAAAGTGCTGAACACCATGACGGCGGGGAAAGAGGTGGTCGTCTCCAACCTTGACAGCCTCAAGGATATTTTCAACGAGCAGCTTGACCCTGCGGTGGCAGCGACCTCTATTGTCATCACGAATCAGAGCGGGTTCAATTACCTTGACAAGCTGAAAGATTCGGACGGCAATTACATCTTGCAGAAAGACCCGACGTTACAGACAAAGGGAAAGCTGCTTTTCGGGGAATACCCGATTGTGAAACTGTCAAAAAAGACGCTGAAATCAAAGCAGATTCTTGCAGAGGACGGAACGACGGTCACAGGGTACAAGCATCCTGTTTTCTGCGGTGACTTGAAAGAGGCAATCACTCTCTTTGACCGGAACGTGCTGACCATCGACATCAACGACAAAGGGTCGGGGATGTGGGAAAAGGACTTGACCGGAATCAAGGTGCGTGACCGTTTCGACGTGCAGCCCGTTGACAAGGGGGCGGTCATCAAGGGAGAAATCACGGAGGTCGTGAACGGGTAAGAATGGGAGGGGCGGGATGACCGCCCCTGGAGGAAAGCAGGTGAGGGCATGACAGACGAGGAAAAAAAGGAATACAGAGCGGAAATGATTGAACTCTGTAAAAAGTATTGTCATATCGACTATGACGACGACGCTGAAATCGTTGAGTTGATGTTCGACACGACGATGGAGGATATGGAGAACTTGATTCCGTCGTTTGACAGGTACGCAATGACAAGCCGTCAAAGGCTGCTTGCATGTATTTCCACGAAAGAACTTTATGACCACCGTGAGGAGTATCAGAAAGAGACAAGGACACTCACGAACGCCGTTTCCTCCATGCTGCTGAAAGAGATTTACAGAGGAGGGAACGCATGACCGGACGGATAAAGGTGATAAGGAAAAAGACGGAGGTTGTTGACGGCAGGAGGCAGCAGGTGTCATCGACGTTCTATGAATGTTGGTGTGAGGTTCAAGACCTTGCAACAAATGAAAAGTATACCGCATTACAGACCGGACTTGAAAACACGATTGTTTTTAAAGTTCGGAACTGTAAAAAGATTGAGGAAATCAGACTGAACTTGAAAGAGTTCTATGCGGAGTACAAGGGAACGGAGTTCAAGATTTATAATGCGTCACCGATGGTCTCCGACAACCGGAGGGTGCTGCTGAAATGCCGTGCGGGTGCATAGTGTCATAATCTGACACCGGAGGCGATGGAATGAGGATTGAAATGGAGTTCGAGGGGCTTGAGGAACTTGTAAAGGCGTTTGAAAAGGCAGCAAGCGACGACGCAATCAGAGCCACAAATAAAAAGATTGTCGAGAGGGCGCAGCCGATAGTCAAACGGATAATGTCGGGGAAAGTTCCGAAGTCTGCGGACATATCAAAGAGCGGGCGGGGGTTCGGTTCAAAATCGAGCGTATCGTCTCACGCAGCCGACAGCGTACCGATCGGGAAAGTGAAAATAAAAGACACCGGAGCGTCGGCAGAGGTCGGATGGGAGAAGTCAGACAGGAGTGAACATTTTTATGTGAAGTTCATAAACTGGGGAACAATCTACCAACCGCCGAGGGAGTTCATCTTTGCGTCGGGGCGGGAGGCAGACGGCGAGTTGCAGAAAATCGCCGAACAGGAATATCAATCATTTTTAGACAACACAGTGGGGTGATAAGCATGGGAAACAGTCCGGACATCATAAAAGATGCGTCAGAGACCCTCAAGCCTGTCAGCGGGCGGGGAATCACGGTGATGCAGGGATGGTATGACAAAGACATCAAGGCGTGTCATGTGACCTTGTGGGATTTGGGAGAGACAGACGACAATTTCTCCGACGATGACGCAGAGGGCGTGACGTTGTCCGTGCAGGTCACAATTTTTTCGCAGGAGGACGAGGTGGAACTGGCAAGGGAAATCAAGAGCCTCATGAAAGCAAACGGATTCTCTTTCGAGGGCAGGAACGGAGACGATTCAGAGCCGGAGGACGGAATCTATATGAAAGCACAGAGATTCTCAAAATTTTATGAAAGCGAGGAATGACAATGGAAGAAAAGAGGACGAAAATCAGTGAGACCGTGGAAAAGATTGTCCGGAGCAGGACATGCGGTTGTAAGGATTTGTATGTTGCGCTTGTTTTGCAGAACACGGCGACGCAGTATGTGGCGGGAACGCCGAGGAAACTGTCAAGGATGGTGAAAGCAAAGATTGACGAGAAATGGAGTTCCGAAAAGATTTACTCCGACGACGAGACGGAGGAGGTCATCACCGCCTATGAGGGAACGGACGTGGAACTTGAGGTCAACGCCCTTGCACCGCAGGATAGGGCGTTCGTGTTCGGGCAGCGGTATGAGAACGGTTATCTTGTAAAGACATCCAACGACATGGCACCGGAGGTCGCTATCGGATGGCGTGAAAGAAAGCTGAATGGAAAATACGAGTTCAAATGGCTTTTTGTCGGAAAGTTCGCAGAGGGCATCAGCGACGAGGCGAACACAAAGGAGGGCAAACTGTCTCCGACCACAAAGAGCATCAAGGGGTCGTTCTATGAGCGCAGTCTTGACAACCAGTATGAGATTTCCGTCGATGAATCGAACCTCATTGACGAGTACACGGACGCAAAGACGGCACTTGAGAACTGGTTTTCTGCGGTGCAGGAATATCCGGACAGCGTTGAAAACGCAGGAGACGGAACGGAGGACGGCAGCGGAGACGGCACAGAGGGCAACACCGGAGACGGAACAACCGAGCAGCAGTAAAAAGAGACCACATAACAGGAGGGAAATTCAATGCAGAGAAAAATCGTCGTAAACAAAAAAGAGTATACCATGCCGAAAATGTCAATCGACACCTATATGGACTATCTGGAATTGTCAGAGCAGATTGACACAAAGAAACGGTATACAAAACAGGACATTGAGGCGATGGTGCTGTTCGTGTGCAAGGCATACGGAGACCAGTTCGCCGCCGAGGAACTCAAGGACGTGGAAAGCGGTCTTGATGCTGCGGGAATCATTATGGAGTTCCAGTTCATTGACGTGGGTGTCGGTGAGGAACTTGCAAGGCGCATGGAGAAGATACAGAAAAATTTTCAGAGTGGCAAGTGATTCCGGAAATTGAAATCACTTGCAGGGGAGGAACGGTTTTCATCAATTCCGTGACGGTGGAGCAGTACAAGAAATATGTGAGCCTCATGGAGAGGAACGGTTCTGACCGGATAACGGATGCGATGTTCTTCAACAAGAAAATCATTCAGGAAATTTTCGGCAACCGGATGTCTCTTACGGAACTGGGAGGGGCAGAGGTCATCGAATTTTTGACAGCAGCAAAGGGAATCCATTTCATCATGCAGGATGTCATTTCGGAAAAGCTGCTCACGATTGTGGATGTCGAGCCGATAGAGCGGGAGACATCCGCATTTGATGAATACGACGTTGAAAACGGGTATGAGGACGACGTGGAAACCGAGGAGAACCCGTGGAAATCCTGCGGGGAGATTCTTGACAGGGTCATAAAAATAGCAATCCGTCTATTGAAAAACTCATACAGCCAATGTATGAGGGAGGACGTCGTCTCCCTTTTGGAATATCTGAAATTCGAGTTAGACACGGTAAATGAAAACAAATAAATCCGGCAGCAGACAGGACACGGGGAGGAGGTGAGAGCGTGGCACATACAAGCGTCAAGATTACCGCAAATTCAAGCGATTACCGGACACAGATGAAATCGGCAGCAGCGCAGATGAAAGAACTGTCAAGCGAATATTCCCTTGCAGCAACACGGGCAAAGCTGTTCGGTTCTGCTACGGACGCACTCAAGGCGAAAGCCGAATCCCTCACGCAGAAAGTCACCGTGCAAAAGAACATCGTGCAGATGAACAGGGAGCAGCAGGAACGCCTCACGGAGCAGTTGGGAAAGCAAAAGACAAAGCAGGAGGAACTCAAGGCAAAGGTCGAGGCTGCAAAGAAAGCGTATGAGGACGAGAAAAAGGCAACCGGAGAAAATTCAGACGCAACGAAAGAACTGAAAGAGGCGCTTGACAAAGTTGAGCAGGAGTTCAAGGAAAATGAAACCGCAATCGGCAGGACGGAGACGGCTCTCTCAAGGCAGACCGTAAGCACAAACAGGGCAGAGACCGCCCTCATGGAAATGGAGGCGGAACTTAAGGACGTAAACAGGGAATTAAAGAACCATAAACTCAACGTGTTCGCCGACGCTTGCGACAAGGCGGGGCAGAAAATAGAGCAGTTCGGAAAAAGGATGATGGTGGTTTCTGCTGGTATTGCCACATTTGCGACGGCATCGGCAAAGATGGCGGTTGATTTTGAGGATTCCATCGCCAAAGTATCGACCATCATGGACGAGGGTGTGATGTCCGTGGATGAAATGGAGGACGCAATCATTGACCTCTCGAATGAGACAGGGATTGCAGCCGGAGACATTGCGGACAACGTATACAACGCCATAAGCGCAGGGCAGGACACAGCGGATGCGGTGAATTTCGTGAGGGAATCGACAAAACTTGCGACGGCGGGGTTTGCAGAATCCGGAGACACGCTTGACATTCTGACAACGATTCTCAATGCGTATGGACTTGAGGCAGAAAAGGTCACGGAAGTTTCTGACATGTTGGTGCAAACACAGAATCTAGGAAAGACGACAGTTGCGGAGTTGTCGTCTGCAATGGGTAAAGTGATTCCGACCGCAAATGCAAACAGCGTCGCACTTGACCAGTTGTGCGCCGGATATGCAATCATGACGGCAAACGGTGTCGCCACGGCAGAAACAACCACCTATATGAACTCAATGCTCAATGAGTTGGGAAAGACGGGCAGCACGACCGATGTGATTCTGCGGGAAAAGACAGGAAAGTCATTCGGCGAACTCATGCAGAGTGGTTCAAGCCTTGCGGATGTGCTGCAAATTATAGACGGGGCAGCAAAAGAAGAAAATCTCTCAATGAGCGATATGTTTTCGTCTGCGGAGGCAGCAAAAGCAGGATTGATTTTACTGGGAGACAGTGCGGATTCTTTCAACGGAACATTGGAAGAAATGAGGCAGTCAACGGGTGCGACGGATTCGGCATTTGAGAAGATGCAGACGACCTCATATGACATTAAAATCGCAATGAATGAACTGAAAAACACCGTGTTGCAGTTCGGGCAGACAATCATGTCGTCCGCTGCACCGTTGGTCGAGCAGTTCACGGAAAAGGTACATACATTGTGCGAATGGTTCAGCTCACTGGACGAGGGGCAGCAGCAGACCATACTCAAGATAGGAATGTTCACGGCAGCGGTAGGACCCGCAGCAATCGGAATCGGGAAGTTTGCACAGGGCATTTCATCGACGATTAAGGCGGGGCAGAACTTAGTCTCCGGCATTTCCTCCATCATTGCGAAAATCACGGCGAAAACGGCAGCGACGGCAGCAGGAACGGCAGCAGACACAGCGGGAACGGCAGCGACGGCAGCGCACACGGTC
>OFGK01000978.1_pt1 | contig 18360 bp, 15 predicted proteins | sample 1521771 | NCBI WGS metagenome assembly OFGK01 (sample SAMEA3504088, study PRJEB24116) | mouse gut metagenome | biome: mouse gut; feature: mouse-associated habitat; material: faeces | place: Denmark | collected 2011 | reverse complement strand
CAACAGTACAATGTGGAGTTCGTTTCCTCTACGGAAAAGTTTGATACCTCCACCCCTATGGGCCGGGCTATGCTGAACATCTGCATTGTGTTCGCCCAGCTTGAACGGGAAACGATTCAGAAGCAGGTAACGGACGCCTACTATTCCCGTTGCCAGCGCGGATTTCACATGAGCGGTGCGGCCCCCTACGGCTTCAAGCTGGAGCCCACCACCATCCAGGGCATACGCACGAAAATGATGATCCCGGACCCCGACACGGCGAATATTGCCCGGTTGATGTTTGAAATGTACGCCGAGCCGTCCACGTCGTTCGGGGATATTGCCCGGTACTTCGCCCAGGAGGGCATCCTGGTGTATGACAAGGAGCTGCGCCGGGGCTTCATTTCTCAAATGCTCCGCAACCCCATTTACGCCCAGGCGGACCTGGAGCTGTACGAGTTCTTCAAGGGGCAGGGGGCCGTGGTGGTGAACGAGGCGGCGGACTTCGCCGGGACCAACGGCTGCTATCTCTACCAGGGCCGGGACGTGCAGGAACGAAAAAACAAGGAGCTGAAAAATCAGATCCTTGTACTGGCCCCCAGCGAGGGCATTGTTCCCGCCGATACCTGGCTGCGGTGCAGGAAAAAGCTGATGGCGAACATCACATTCCAGGGCGGGCGCAAACCGAAAAATACCTGGCTGGCCGGAAAGATGAAGTGCGGCCACTGTGGGCGGGCGCTGAAAAGCCTGGGCAACCGGGCGGGGACCCAATACCTCTATTGCACCAAGCGGGCAGACAATATGAGCTGCGAGGGCTGCGGGACGCTTCGGACGGCGGAGTTTGAGCAGTTTGTCTATGAGGCGATGGTACATAAGCTCTCCGAGTTTCAGACGTTGACCGCCAAGGCCGAGACAGTCAACCCCAGGCTGACCGCTTTGAATGTGGAGCTGGCCCAGGTGGAGGACGAGATTGAGAAGCTGTTGAACACCCTGACCGGGGCCAGCGCGGTTTTGATGTCCTACGCCAACGGGAAGATCGAGGAGCTGGACGCCCGCCGTCAAGGGCTGATAAAGGAGATTGCCGCACTGAACGCGGAAAGCGTCTCCCCGCAAAAGATCGAGTATTTGTCCTCCCACCTGGGGAATTGGGACAACATCGACTTTGACGACCGGCGGCAGGTGGCCGACATCATTCTCTCCCAGGTCCAAGCCACCGCCGAGCGCGTTTCTTTTGAGTGGAAAATCTGATTTCTTACCCCCAGCGCCTTATTCAATGGTGTGTTTACCATTGTCAAGCGATGTTTACGCCTGTGTTTGTATATCGGGGTGTTTGATGTGTTCCGTCATATATTTTACAGATTTCATTTAGTTTTATTTTTTGTGCATTCTTGCAGGAAACGATTATACTTTCGAGATAGTATTCATACTGCTTTTTTCTCGCTGTAAGCTCCGTGAAATTGTCAAGAATATTGACAATTTCACTCTGCACGGGCAGAGGGGGGACGGGGATTATTATCGTATTTAGGGTATCTGGCGTAACTTCCATTACCTTTGTTCCATGGACAAATTTCCGCTTTTGGGCGGCAAACATTTCTGTATGAAAATAGTAAGTTAGGTATTTTGCATTCTGGCTATGATGAATAATAGCCGTGTGTCCACTGACCGCAACTGCTCCATCCCCTAACCAGGCCACACATTTGCAAACATCCTCAATATTTTCGCTGGTGACAGCCATAACAATATCATTGGGATATGCCATTTTTTGCTTTTTGGCACAATCCTCGCGGATAAAAGAGAAAGTTTTATCAGCAAACAGGCTGTATCTGGTATAGATTTGCCCGTAGTGGATACAGGGGACACCTGCCAAACAAAAATCTTTCTTTTGAAGGTTTCCGCCTCTTGAGATGGTAGCAATTTCTCCCAGCTTTTTATACTCCACCCCATCTGGGCAAAACTTTGCAATCAGTTCCTCCAGTCTGCTCATTGACTTTCACCATCCTCCACCATTTGCCGTGCTTTTATTACCCAATCAAACTGTTTGTTCGTATCAACGCTAAAAACTTCATATGTGCTTTTAATGAGGTCAAAATATAGCAATTCCCCTGGAATTTGAATATAAATCTTCTTGAAATAGTCAGCAATCTCTCTTTGCTCCAAATATTCAAGCTCATCGTTTAACATAGTTTCAGATGCCAAGATTGACAAGTGATATTCGCTAAATTTACCATATTCACCCTTTTGCAACTTTTCTATCTTGCTGTCAATCGCACGGTTAATCAAAATAAACTCATCTGAACCATTTGGCCCGAAAAGAATACCGCTTTTGTATGTTGCACCACATTGCTCCATACGTTCAATATTTCTCGATTGGGTTACATCATCAACAGCATGTAAAGTAGAGTACAGCCTTTGGGCCTCTATAGTTTCTGATATTTCGGCAATTGTTACCTCAATTCCTACTTGGCTTCGTATATCTTGAAGGTCAGGTTTATCTTTTAGAAGCAACTCACTGATGAAAACGGGAAATAAATCTTCTAAAACAATTTTTGCATAGCACTCATAATAGTCGAGCTTTGTATGAGGTGGCAGCGGCTTATCTCTATCAATCTTTGGCATTGGCTATCCCTCAATCCCCGCAATGATTTTTGCAATCTCGTCCCGCAAAACCTGCTCCCGGGCCACGATTTCCTCAATCTCAGCGTTGAGCTTCTCAATGTCAATTTTCTCCCGCGTGTCCTCGGCTTCCACATAGGCGCTGACGGACAGATTGTAGTCATTCCCGGCAATTTCGCTGTACTCCGCCAAGTGGGAGAAATGCCTGATTTCCTCGCGGGTGGTAAACACGGACACAATGCGCTCGATGTTCTCCGCTGTCAGCCGGTTGTTGTTCGTCACCTTGACACACTCGCTGGAAGCGTCGATAAACAGGGTTTTGTTGTCCGCCTTGCCCTTTTTCAGCACCATGATGCAGGTGGCGATGCTTGTCCCGAAAAACAGGTTGGCCGGGAGTTGAATCACGCAGTCAATAAAATTGTTATCTACCAGGTACTTCCGGATTTTCTGCTCCGCGCCGCTCCGGTACATGATGCCGGGGAAGCAGACGATAGCCGCCGTTCCGTTGGAGGCCAGCCAGGACAGGGAGTGCATGATAAAGGCCAGGTCTGCTTTAGACTTCGGCGCCAGCACTCCAGCAGGAGAGAAACGGGGGTCGTTAATCAGAATGGGGTCATCATCCCCCGCCCATTTGATGGAGTATGGAGGATTGGAGACGATCAACTCAAAAGGCTCGTCATCCCAGTGCTGGGGCGCGGTCAGGGTATCCTCGCAGGCGATATCAAACTTATCAAAGCCCACATCGTGGAGGAACATATTGATGCGGCAGAGGTTATAGGTTGTGATGTTGATTTCCTGGCCAAAGAAGCCGTTGCGAATGGCGTCTCGACCCAGCACCTTTTCCGCTTTCAGCAGCAGAGAGCCGGAACCGCAGGCGGGGTCATAGACCTTGTTGATTTCCGTTTTGCCCACGGTTCCAAGGCGGGTCAGCAGCTCAGACACATCGGCAGGGGTAAAGAACTCGCCGCCGGATTTTCCTGCATTGGAGGCATACATGGTCATGAGATATTCATAGGCATCGCCAAAGGCATCAATATCATGATCCTTCACCTCTCCCAAATTCATCTCCGCCACGCCATTGAGGAGCTTAACCAGCTTTTCGTTGCGTTTGGCCACTGTCGCGCCCAGTTTGTTGCTGTTCACATCATAGTCGTCAAACAGACCTGCAAAGCTGCTCTCAGACTGGCTGCCCTTGGCGGATTCCTCAATATGGCGGAAAACTGCCTCCAAGGTTTCGTTCAGGTTTTCATCTTGGGGTGCGTTATTCCTGACATTGCAGAACAACTCGCTGGGCAGGATGAAAAAGCCCTTTTCTTCCACCAGTCCGGCCCTCGCTTCTTCAGCCTCGCCGTCCGGCATATCGGCATAATGGAAATCCGCATTCCCCGCATCCCATTCGCCCCGGTTGATGTAACTCTCCAGATTTTCAGATATATAACGGTAGAACATTGTGCCAAGAACATAATTCTTAAAGTCCCAGCCGTCCACCGCACCTCGCAGCTCATCAGCAATCGCCCAGATTGCCCGGTGGAGCTCATCGCGTTCCTGTTCCTTCTTCATGTCAGCCATGACTATTCCTCCATCTGTGCGGTTTCGCCATATTTAACTATAATCATACATGAATTTTGTAATTTCCGCAATATAAATTTTCCAGATTATCAGCTGCTACGCTGTCAACCTGTGCTTCTATCATCTTGACAAATTCACCAATTGGCGTTATACTACATACAACAGCAATTGATTGGAAAAGACATTTTAAATAATTGTCTTCATTATAACAGGCTTTCTCGAAAGAGATTGGATATCATTTACAGGCTTATCGCTGCACCCCAGGCACGCTTTTGTGTCTGGGGTAAAAGTAAATGACCGTCCAATCGGATACTTTTTCGGGGAAGCCTGTCATGATCTCAGTTTGAGGGAGCGGGCCAAGGGAAGCCATACGACACAGCGCCGAGCAGGGTTGCCTGTCAGGAACCGGATTGGGTAGAACGGCAAATCTCAGCAGAAGCTCAAAACAAACTGAAAGGAATGGTGACTTGCAAAACAAAAAAGTTGAATACAACAGTTCTGAACGGACGCCTGTCGTCCTGCCGGAGATGGAACAACTGCTCCCACCGTTGAGTGCGGAGCAGTTTTCTGCATTAGAAGAGGATATTCTGGAAAATGGCTGTTACAACCCTATTATTGTCAACGAGGATATGGATATTGTAGATGGACATAACCGGTTCCGTATCTGTGAAAAACACAGTTTGCCGTTTAAAATGTTGGTGTTTTCATTTGCCGATCCGCTTGAAGCCAAGCAGTGGGCGCTGAACACCCAGCGAGGCCGCAGGAATTTGTCCCTCTGGGAATTAGGTCAGATCGCACTAAAGCTGAAATCGGAGATTGAAGCCAGGGCAAGGGCAAACCAGGGGAGCCGCACCGACCTTTCGGTGAATTCACCGAAAAGTTACTGCCCCACAGACACCCGCAAGGAAATCGCCCAGATCGTTGGCATTGGGGAACAGGCTATGGGCAGGATTGCGCAACTAGCCGAAAGTGCTCCCTTGTCTCTGAAAGAGGCTCTGGGAAACAAAGAAGTGTCTATCAACCGGGGGTGGAAAATCCTAAAAGCTGTCCAGCAACTGCCGCCGGAGGAACAGGATTCTGCCGCCGCCGAGATGCTGTCGGCTGTGCGGGAAATTGACCAGCTGGATATGGAAGCTAATCGTAGACACAAAATTGCAGCACAGTTCTGCAAAGCCTATGAAAAAGCTGTCATTTTGACACCAACTTTGGAAAATGTGCGCTGTTGGGTGGAGTGTACCCGCATGAAGCGGGATGAAATTGAGGACTCTGTGCAGGAGTCCTATGAACTTGCCCGGACGTTTCAGGTTATTGGAGATTTACTCAAAGATGAAATTTTGTGTAGAAATCGGCAGTCAGAGGTGTGTTTGGATGAAAACTGAACGCAGCGGCCGAAAACGCCGTCTCCATATTGTTCTGTCACTGGACAATCCCAGGCAGCGGGAGGCATGGGAAATCCTCACTCAGGAAAAAAATAAGACCAGCGCTGTCTGCGAGGCAATCTGTGGTTTTCATGAACAAAAGACCTTGGAAGATACGCTCCGTAAAGTGCTTCAAGAGGAATTAAGGCACGTTTCGCTGCAACGATCAACAGAGACAGTGGAAGAACCTGACGTTGTTAATGATGCAGGTGTTCTTGATTTTTTGCGGGCATTGCAAGATGAATAATGGGCAGGAGCCGCCCGATGTGTATGTTCATACGCATCGGGCCTTTTCTTTTGGAGAAACAGTGTGTAAATTGATACACAACATAAACTGTCCGGCAAATTATCTGGATACCGCTCGGAAAAGCCCCGCCCGCGGGCGGGGCCAGGCCCACGCCGCCAGGGGCGGCGTGGGCCGTGCAAGCATAGCGCGGATGTACATTCCACGCGCTTGCAGGGGATAATCCCCTGACCCCTATGCCGCCTGCGGGCGGAATCAGAAGTTATGACAGAATAGAAAATGTCTTTTAAATGAATAAAGTAAATGAGAAAAGCGGAAAATAATTCCAAATAAACTTTCGAGAGGAGATGTGGTAATCAGTTGGAGATCAATGTCAGAGATGACAGGAAGATCGTGGAGGTTTGGCTGACAAACCAGGATAAAAGAGACCAAGCGTTGAAAGGACAGCTAAATATCCTCTACCAACAATATAAGGTAAAAAAGTATTCTGTGGTAGAATATCAGTCTGGAGATCAAGATCTGTTGGAAGAAACCAGTGCACTACTCTGTTATAATCGGAAACGCCTTGCGGAGCAGGAGGTGCGTCGAAAGAGGCAGAGGGCGGGCGCAAGGTAGAAAATGCAAGGGCGGGAGTGATACTCCCGCCCAACTTTTTAGTTGATTTTTCTGAAAAGGTGTGATACAATATTATCTGAAATATAGAATTGCTAATATAATTAAAATTGATAGTAGGAGGGAACAGAGTGGAAAAAGAACTGGTACAGAGCGGAGAGATATTGTTCTACAACAGCGGTAGTGAGAAAGAATTTGTCAGTGTCATTTTCAAGGAGGAGAATTTTTGGTTGACCCAAAAAGCAATGGGTGAGTTGTTCGATTGCTCAAGCGACAATATCTCTCTGCACTTGAAAAATATTTTTGCAGAGGAAGAATTGGACAAGGATTCAGTTACCGAGAAATTCTCGGTAACTGCCGCTGATGGAAAAAAATATAAAACCCAGTGTTACAATCTGGATGCCATCATCGCCGTGGGCTACCGGGTCAATTCCAAGAAAGCCACCCGCTTCCGTCAGTGGGCCACGAAGACACTGAAAGAGTACATCCAAAAGGGCTTCGTCCTCAACGACGAGCTGATGAAAAACGGCAGGCCCTTTGGCCGGGACTACTTCGACGAGCTGCTGGAGCGCATCCGGGAGATCCGGGCCAGCGAACGCCGGGCCTATCAGAAGATCGCAGATGTGTTCGAGCAGTGCAGTTACGACTACGACAAAAATAGCGAGACCACCCGCGCTTTCTACGCCTTCGTCCAGAACAAGCTCCACTTCGCTGTCACCGGCAAGACAGCAGCGGAGCTGATTTCGGAACGGGCCGCTCTGGACAGCCCTACCATGGGACTGACCACCTGGAAGGGGGCGCCGGACGGGAAAATTCTGAAAAGCGATGTGTTGATAGCCAAGAACTATCTGAACGAAAAAGAAATCTCCCGTCTCAACCGTCTGGTTACCATGTTCATCGACTACGCCGAGCTGATGGCAGAGGACGAGCAGCTCATGAGCATGAAAGACTGGCTGGCAGAGACAGACCGATTCCTGACCAACAACCGCCGCAAGGTGCTGGAGGGCAAAGGACGCATCTCCCACGACGAGGCCGTGAAACAAGTTAGTGATATTTACGCGGAGTTCCGAAAAAAGCAGGATGCCGACTACATCTCAGAATTTGACCGCCAGACGGCAAAATATCTAAAGGGTGAAAAGGATGATTGAAAGAATTGACATCGCCGGCTACTGCCGCATCTCGGTGGACGAGGAGCTGGACCGGGACAACACTTCCATTGAAAACCAGAAGGCCATCATCACGGACTTTGTAAAGCAAAAATTTCTAAACTCCACCCTCGCCTTCTACGAGGACCGTGACCGCTCCGGTTACACCTTCGAGCAGCGGGAGGGCTACCAGGCCATGCGCCGTGAGCTGATGGGCCACCAGAAGGACATCCTCATCGTCAAGGATTTCTCCCGCTTTTCCCGCCGCAACTCCCGGGGACTGGTGGAGCTGGAGGACCTGCGGGACGCTGGGGTCCGCATCATCTCCATCGGGGACGGCATCGACTTCCCCAACGACGACGACTGGCTGAAGATACAGTTCCAATTCCTCATCAACGAGATGCCGGTTACCGACACCAGCAAAAAGGTGAAGTCTGTCATCAAACGCCGCCAGGCGGACGGGAAATGGATCTGCGCCGCCCCCTACGGCTACGTCGTGAACAAGCGGCAGGAGTTCGAGGTGGTGCCCACCGAGGCGGAGATCGTCCGGGAGATTTTCCGGCTGTACATCGACGGCTGGGGCTACAAGAAGATCGCCAACCACCTCACCGACCAGGGCATTCCCACCCCCCGCATGGTGGAACGGGATCGGAAGGAGGCCGCCGGGGAGGAGTACAAGCGGACCGCTAAGCCCGCCTGGGCCATCGTCACAGTCCAGGGCATTATCGATAATGATTTCTACATTGGCACTCTCCGCCAGGGGAAGTACACCCGGAAGAAGATTAACGGCAAGGAAGTCCGCCGGGACGAGCTGGACCACATCGTCATCGAGCACCACCACCAGGAGATCATCGACTACCGCACCTTCGCCACGGCCAAAGCCCTGCGGGAATCCCGCTCCACCGCCCACTACCGGGGCCAGAAGAAGTACGACAACGTGTACTCCGGCTTCCTGTTCTGCGGCGACTGCGGCTCCCCCATGTTCGCCATGAGCCGCCGGGACATCAAGGACGCCTACCGCTGCGGCACCTACCACCGCCGGGGGCTGAAGGGCTGCACCAGCCACCACATCCGGGTGGACAAGCTGGACGAGCTGTTAAAAATTTACGTCCAAAAGGTAAAGGACAACTCCGCCAACCTGCTGGACCGGCTGAACGCCGACCTAGCCCGGGAGGCGGAGGACGTGGCCGAGACGGAGCAGTCTGCCGCCAACCTAGAGGCGGTGCTGGCCGACCTCCAGGAGGAGCTGAAAGCCACTAAGCGCCAGCGTATCCGGGACATCATGAAGCACCCCGACCAGGAGGACACCTTGGAGGCTACCTACGATGAGCTGGAGGGCGACCTGCTGCGCCGAATGGAGGGCATCCAAAACCAGATTGCCATGACGGCGGACAAGCGCAACACCATCATCCGGGTAAACCGGGCGGCCAAGACCGCCATGGAGGTGTTCGATGACATCCTGAACAAGGAGAAGCTGGAGCGGGCCGACCTGGAGCTCATCATCCAGAAGATCGTGGTATTCGAGGACCACCTGGACATCCACCTGAAAGCGGACGTGGACAGCATCCTGCAAAGCGGGACGCTCCCGGAGGACAAGCCGGAGGCGGTGGCAGCCATGGCCCCCGTCAGCCCCCGCCCCTACGAAATCCTAATCATCCAGGAGAGCGACAAGCACAACAACAAGATTTTCACTGTCAAGGTTATCAGTGACGGCGACCCCTTGGAGATCTACACCGACCGGGAGGGCGGCGTCATTTTCAAAAAATACTCTCAATTGGGCGATGTATCCGATTTTGCCGCCCAGCTGTGCGACACCATCAGCCGGGTGGCGGGCCTGCCCGCCGTCATCACAGACCGGGACAGCGTCATCGCCGGCGGCGGTGTCCCCCGCCGGGAGGTGGTGGACAAGCGGGTATCGCCGCAGATTGAGCAGATCATGGAGGAGCGCCGCAGCGTCCAGGCTGAGCAGGCCCTGCCTCTGTGCGACGGCAGCGACAAATACCGGGTACTCATCGCGGTGCCCATTTTGTCCGAGGGAGATGTGCTGGGCTGTGTGGCGTTCGTCAGCGACGGCGACGCTCCGGCCCTGAGCGAGGTGGAGCTAAAGCTGGCCCAGACGGTAGCCGGCTTTCTGGGCCGCCATATGGAGAGCTGAGCTGATCCAGGCACGATAGCGCTGCAAAAGGACGCGACAAGGGAGAGGGGTAACGTAAAGGAAGTTACCTCTCTCCCGAATTCTGTAGTCCGCCGGATGTGATTGGGCCGAAGGGAAATCCTATGGGTTCGAGCCCATCTTGTACAGTCCGTACCGGGGCCAAGCGAGGGAAAGGTGGAGCGGACGGCGCAGTTCGTGCGGGGTGATTCCATGTGCAACCATCTTCCTTTCGGGTTTACCCGGGACAGTACTAACGATGGGGATATGGGGCCGATGAATTTATTGTCTTGTTCAACTTGCCCTCTTGCAATCCTTGTCCTCTTGTGGTATACTATTTACGTACCCCGTGGTAAGCACCCCCGCTTACCTGCCCCCGGCTGGACCCCCATCCCGCCGGGGGCCTTTTTATACTCCGGCATTGCATCCCACCCGTCTCCCGTTTCTGGTTGAAGTGTGCACCAGGGCGGCAGCCGCCGAAAGCCGCTCGTCAAGCACCTGCTGAATTCCGCCCGCCGCCAGCTGGATCACCTCGTTCAGCCGCCACAGTAAGCTATTAGTTATGGGTGGACTGTCCGACGAAGAAATAAGGACAAAAAATGAGGCAGGCACAGCCGGTCTTGATTGATTTTCAGAATGGGAACAGCCTGCCAAACAATGAGGAGATACGCTTGCCATGAAAGTATTCTGCGGGATTTTTGCGTTTGTTTTCGGCCTGACTGGATTTAGCTGCTTTTACAATCTGGCCATTGGCCGCCACCCATCTTCGCCGCTCGCCCTATTCCTTTTGGGCGTTTTCTCGTTTGCCATCACTGCTCTTTGCATTTGGGGAATGAAACGCAGCGTCACTGGTGACAAAGAAACCGGCCGCGGTGTCATCTTGAAAACCAAAATCATTGACGCCTATGGAAAAACTTCCACGGTAAGCGCGGCAGCCCGGGGTGTCGTTGGAAACATCGTAGCTGGCCCTGTCGGGGGAATCGTCGGGGCCTCCACCGCAAAAAGCAAGCGTTCAACCACATTCCTGATTATTTATAAAAATGGGAACAAGCAAACCCGGACCGTTCCCAATGGCTCCTTTGAATATCAGAAGTACATAAAATACTTGGAATAAGAAAATCCCCGCCCCGGTGCCGGAACACCGGAACGGGAAATGGGGGCAGAAGTCTTGGCGGACGCTCTGCCCCGCCCTATTAACAATGAGCCTGTCCTGCTGCGTGCCATGGATTAAATAGGGCGGGAGCATTGGCCGCCATCTGCTTCGTGGCGGTGATCCGGCGGGAGGGCTTTTGCTTGTGAATCCTGCCAAAGCGTATCGGCGGGGAGGTCATGCCAATGAGCAGGCTGAAGCGGATCAAGCATATCTTTGCCGCAGGCATTGGACTGACGGCGCTGCTCCTGATGTCCGGCTGTAACGAGGGGCCCTGGCTCTTCACCAGCGAGCAGGCCCGGGAGCATCTGGAAAACCGGTATCCCGGAGAAAAAATTGAGATGAAGGCCCAGGGCCTGAACACCTGGCTGTGCTGGTTCGAGGATCTGCCGGAGGCCACTTTCCACGTGGAGATGGTAACACGGGGCGGCGACCCGGTTCCGTACTACCATAACAGGCTGGACTCCAACGCCCCGGACGCGGTGTGGACCTACTATTTGGACGCCTACCGAAAGGAGGGCGGCAGCTTGGATGCCTGGGAGGTCGGCAAGGCGAAATGGACCGACGAGACCTGTATGGATGTGGAGTACACCTCCATGGACCAGGCGCGGAGGGCGGCGGAGCAGCTGCGGGCCTTCTACGACTGGACAGAAGGCAGGCCCCACCGGGAGTTCTTGGCCAGGGGACGGTACTACTATCTCTTTTCCGGCGCGCTTCCCTGGCAGACCAGCCTGTCGGACAAGGTCGATGTATGTACCCAGGGCCCAGAGGACAGTTTGGACGACGTGATCGGCCAGTGTGCCGGGGCGCTGATGGAGTATTACGCCTTTTACAACCTGCCCTGTGACGATTTCACGGCGGAGGAGCTGGCGGAGTTTGCCCGGGAGCGCTGGGACTGGGCGGACATGCCCCGCTGCCCCCAGGTGTGGGACGGGGAGGAGCAGATACCGGGTGAGCTGTTCGCGGGGGTCGGCGCGGACGGCCTGCACATCAGCTATGGAGGGCTGTATGAAATGCTGGCCCGGCTGGATATGCCGGTGGAGGGCACGCCGGAGCACTTTTGGGTCACGGGCGCGGACGGCGCGGAATACGAATTTTCCTATGACTTCCACCGCGAGGCGCACTCCAAAGAGGACGAGACCCATATTATCTGGTACTTCCTTCGCAATGGGTACATGGTGGACACCTCCCATGAGTCTGCCTGGTATCTCAGCTGGTGGGACTATGGGCCGCTTCTGAGGCTGGGGATGGGCCAGCACTATCAGACCGACGAGGACCATTTCAGGTGGGACAGCATCCCGGAGCTGGTGACGGGCCTGCGGTTTCTGAAAAGGGCATCATGAGGGAATCCACGTTCGAGCGGGCCCAGCGCACAGCGCCGGGCCCGCTCTCTTATTCATAGATGGAGTTGATGATCTGCTTCAGCTCGTCCATGGTGATGTCCCCGCTGATGGCTCCCTGGGCGGGGCCGTTGGACCAGAGGGCGACGGGCCGTCCGGCGTTGGTGGACAGCAGGTGGGTAATGCCTCCCACCTCATAGGGGATAGGATCGCCCTCGTCCTTCTGGAAGTTACCGTAAGTCCTGGGAGCTTCTTCCTCCCGGGGGAGGAACACCTCCACGAACACAACGATAACATCCTCGTCCCGCTGGTAAGCCGCCTGGTAGATCAGCGCGTCGGGGAAACCGGTATCCGCCACCAGATTCACCATAGTGAACCCCTCCGGGAGCCAGCGGGGAACCATGGGCCGGGCCAGCCCACAGTCGTCCACCGCCTCCCGGAGCGTGGCGTATTCTGTGCCCTCCTCAGGTATGTGGATATCATCCTCATCGGTGGGGACAATCTGCCCTGGGGCGATGCTCATGTCCTCATCCGTCCACCGGGCCAGCAGCCTCCACAGATCATAGCCGCCGGCCGCCGCGGCCACGGAAATGGACAGCAGAAGGGCAGCCAGCGCCGCTGCGGCCAGCAGTCCCCGTGCGCTCCATTTTCGCAGGTGGGATGGACGCCGCCCTGGGGCGGCGTCTGAGGACGGTGCCAGACCGTCCTCATAATGGCCGCTGCGTGCCTCAGCAAAAGGGAGGTATTTTTCCTGGAAATTCACCCAGGCCCGGTCCGCGGAGGCGTTGGAGTCAGGGGCTCGCTCCGCCAGCAGGTAGGCGGCGTAGCAGAGCTGTTCCATACGCTCCTCCCCGCTCTCCGGGTTCTGAAAGTCCTGGAGAAGCAGCTTCTCCAGACCCGCTGTACTCATCCGCTCCAGGTCGGCAGGTTCCAAATGATCCCATTGTTCCGATCTTCTCATACGGCTTCCCCCTTTCATTGGGCGTCCTCAAACCTTCAGCTTCTTTTGCAGCCGTTTCCGGGCCCGCTGCACCCGCTTTTTGCAAGCCTCCACGGAGATGCCCAGGTCCTGGGCCAGCTCCGCTATGGTATATTGCTCCAGGGCAAGGCGCTTGAGGAGGCGAAAGTCCTCGCTGTCCGACACATCGCCGAACAGCACGTCCACGTCCAGCAGCTCCGGCGCATCCGTGGGCTGCTCCTCGCCGGCGGTCAGAAAGAGCAGCCGCTGTAACTTTCTCTGGGTGCGAAGCATGTTCTGCATCACATGCTTCAAGGTAAGCATGAGCCAGCCCCTGGGTTTGGGGTTGGACAGGGCCTGTTCCCGCTTCGCGCAAGCGATGCAGAAGGTGTCCTGGACGGCTTCCTCCGCCAGGGCGCGGTCCTTCAAGATCCGCAGGGCATAGGCGTAGAGGGTCGGATACATCTCCCGGTACATTTGTTCCAAGTCTGACTGCCACGGTTCGTTAGGGCTCATCCGATCACCTCCTGCGCGGGAAATTTTTTAGAAATTGAAATATGGGAGCGATCTATATTCTGGGGGGATGCCTGCCTCTAACTCAGTCCAGCCCAAGTTTAGAACGAGGGTAGACTTCTGCTCTGGGAATTTGTGTGTGTTGAGGTAATCAATAAAATCCCTTTCCGTGTAGCAGACAAATCCGTTCTTTCTGTACTTTGCGGCGTCAGGGCTGTTCCAAAGCCATTTACAGCAAAACTCAGAGCAGTATTCTTCCAATTGATCTGCGACAGCATCCGGAACAGAATATATGACGCTGTCCCCATCTGCGCTGAGTATGATATTTTTCATACAGTTTCCCTCCAAATGGGATCTGCGGGCCAAAAGCTGGAGCTGTTCCAGCGGAACGCCCCGTCTTGGAAAGACGGAGCGTTCCCAAAATCACCTGCGGCGGGAGGAACCCCCCATGATTGCAAAACGCTGTCTCAGCGCAGGGGATAGTAGACCACCTGACTGCCCATGGTGACGGCGATGTAGAGCGGCTCGCCGCTCTGGGCCAGCGTGTCGGGGATCTGGAAGACCAGCTCTCCCTCCTTGGAGTCGCCGGGCTCTACCGTCCGGCTATTCAGACAGGGACTGTACAGCATAACGTCAACGCAGTCATAGCGGTTTTCTTTGGCGGAGTCGGTGACATACAGGATGGGGTCCTCGTTGGGATAGTAGACCATGGGCAGGAAGGTATCTGAATTGAGGCTGCGGTTGGTGACTGTCAGGTCGGCGATGACGCACTGTTCCCCCTCGTCGGCGGAGAAGATGTACATGCCATACTCGAACTCAGACACGATCCGGGCGGTGTGATAGGTGATCTCCCACCCGCCGAACAGGACCGGCTGGCCCGGCTCCACCGTGCTGCCGTTGATGGGCGTGTTGTCCACCATGGAGATGTAGGCGTCGGGATTGTTGATATTGTGGTACATATAGAGCAGCACGTCCGATTTGGCGGGCACGGGATATTGCAGGGAGGTGTCATCGTAGGAGGTGTAGACGGTATCCGGGGCCAGCTCCCGGAGGTTGCCCAGGTGGCGGAGGAAGGCGCCGGTGGCCGCATCGTACAAATCCACCGAGGTGAGGGAGTTGACCTGCTGGGTGCCGGTATCTTTTCCATTGGCGCCCTTATAGAAGTCGCCGCGTTCAAAGTGGGCTGTCAGCACCAGGTAGTAGTCAGCCTCAGCTGGGGTTGCGGGGGCCTCCTCCTCCGGCAGGGCCAACAGAAAGCCGCCCATGAGCTGGAGGGAGGGCAGGTAGTCGTCAAACTCCCCGACGCCAGGGTTGTAATAGAAGGCGGCGACGGTTTTTCCCTCCAGTTCAATGGTCTCAGGCAGGCCGCCGTCGGAGGGCTCCTGCAAGGTGAGGCTGTCGTTGGTGACGGTAACCATCACGGGGGAGGAGAAATAGTCCTCTCCAGTGATTTCTGAGGACTTGACCAGGGAGGCCGTGCCATTCTTTTCCACCAGCGGCGGCAGCATCACGTCGCGCAGATAGGATACATAGCCAAAGGCGTCCTCCACGGTGTCCTGCCGGATGCAGTAGGAGTTGGTGGTGGGATGTAAAAAGGTGGACGACCACTTGGATATGGCCCATTGGTCAAAATAACCGGCCTCCATCAGATCCTTGCCTATGGCGACGATCCTGCCGGGGTTTTGTTCGACCCATTGGTCGGCTGCCTCCTTGAATTGGGTCTTTCCGGGCGGGTTGCCCGTCAGGAGGTTGGCCAGTGTGGGCCCGTCCAGCTCCTTGGCCGCGGCAAATATGGCCGGGTAGCAGTCATAGGGGGAGAACGCGTCGCCCATGGACGCCCAGAAGGCCTCGCTGTCAGTGTTGACCTGGCTCAAAAACCGGGTGGCGTAGGCGGAGCTGACCGGGTAGCCGAATCGGAACCGGCTGAGGCTGGGGGTGGACGCATCCGCCCTGTCCTGCCGGTATTCCAGGGCGCAAAGGAGTGCGGTGGCCTTGAACTGCTGCTCCATGCCGCCCTCCTGCGCCTCCTGCTTCAATGCCTCTATGTCGATGTTTTCTGCCTGCTCTTTGACGTAGTCCTCCAAACCGCCCGCCTTTTTCGCGGCGGCCCAGTGGGTTTCCGCGACGGTCTTGCCCTGACATGCGCTCAGCAGGAGAAGCAGCAGACAGGCAGCTGCAAGGGACAGATTTCGTTTCATCGTAGCATCCTTCTTTCTCGCATCGTTTCGGGAGGCTGGGCTCCCATAAGATGGGCCAGGTGAGGCCCCGCACCGCTTTTCCCTGGCGGTATCGCCGGACTTATGGCATTCCATCCCATATATAGTATTGTTTCAATCAGGGTGTTTAGGGACAGCGCAAGAAGAATAAACTGTAAAATCCGGCCTTGGTTTTGGCTTTTGATGAAAGCCGGGTGAACCGCCGCGTCTGTGCCTGTCCCCTGCTTCATCATACACAACATAAAAAGTGAGAGATGTTATAGAATTGGAGCTTTATCATAAGGGAGAATATCCGGCCGTTGACGGCAGCAGCTGTCAGTGGCCGGAGCAGGCATATCCCACGGGCTTGGCAGGGCATGGCGGACGCCGGGATGAAGGTTGTCCTCCGGGTCAGGCGGGACGGAAAGGAGGTTTAGGGTAAAGGATGAAACGGAACGTATGGCTTTGGGGGGCGGTGCTGCTTTTGCTGCTGTCCGGCTGCAATCCGGACAGCGGGCTGGCGCTGATCGAAGTAGGTTATCCTTCGGGCTATGCCAGGACGAATACCACCTGGGATGAATTGACGCCGGTGGAAGGCGCGGAGTGCCGGCTGCGGGCTCAAAAGGCGGAGGACTATGACAAAACATACCGCTACGACCTCCAGATCCTGGACAAGGCCGGAACCCTGTTGTATGAGTTCCCGGACATCGGCCGGCCCACAATGCGGGGGGAGCTGGCCGATGGCGGGAGCGCGGTCTGGATATGCAGCGAATGGTGGAGCGCAGTCCACTGCAATGGCTACTTGAGCGGCTGCCTGTCCAAAAGCGTCGTTCTGCTGGTGGATATGGAGGATGGGGCGGTGGTGTTCCGGGGCGGGACAGGGGAAGGGGAACTCTACCTCACCTCGGTGAATACGCGGTGTTATTTCTATGAAGCGGGCGAGCCGGAGCAGACGGAGTGGTTCGGGCTGGTCAGGACGCCCGCACGGAACGCCCGGCTCTGCTACCGGGATACACAGGACTGGGAGAACCCCCGGACGGTCTATACCTTTGACTATATTGGCCAGCCGGACGTGGCTTCCTATCCGGACAGCTGGTCAAAGGTCCGGTTTTACCTGGAGGAAGATGGGGTACGGGTAGCGTGGGAGTCCACCGACCGCGTTCTTACCGATGATGGCAAGTACGGCGCGGTGTTTTCGGAAAAGGCAGCTTATTATTTCTTGTTTCTCCAGTCTGGGTCGGTCTGTGTGGAAGACGCGGTGGCCCGCTCCAGCTGATAGACGATCTCGCTGTAGTACCGGGGCGGTACATCGCCCAGGGCAAAGGTATTCTCTTCCTTTGGGGCGTCGTAGCAGTAGCTGCCCCGCTGCACGGTGCCGGAGCGGTAGAATTCCGCATCGTATACCGTTACGGTGTCGTTTTCATCCCCTACATAGCAGCCGGAGAAATTCAACTCCACGCCCATGTTCAAGGCGGCGTCCTCCCGATAAAAGGTGTAAAAGACGCCCGCGTCCTGCACGCTGCCCCGATACCAGCCCAGCCCCTGGAGCTTTCCCGACAGGGACAGCCCATTGAGCATTTTCCCCCCGAAGAGCTCCAAACTGCGCTGCTGTTCTGTGCTGGGCCCCAGGCGGTACACCGGGCGGTCCAGCTGGAGGATGCTCTGGGTGATCTCATAGTCCTCCAGCTGCTGTTTCCAGCCCGCCAAGGTCTCGCCGTCCAGCTCCACCGGGTGGGCCAAGCCGATCTTGACGTTGTCCGGGAGCTGATATTCCTCCTCGTCCACCGTGTTGAAGGAGCCGTCCTCCATGTAGCGGAAGGTGGCCTGCAGCCTGCCGTCCTCATAGGCGCCCCAGATCAGGCTGATGGCGAACTGGCGCATAATGGGGTTTTCCACGAACAATGCCAGCCAAGCCTCAGTACTCCAGCAGCGCAGGGCGGAGAGGGCCGCCTCCAGCCGGGCCTTCTGGGTGCTCACAGCGGTCTTGATCTGCTTTTTCATCAGCTTGAACTCGTTATATGCCGCGCCTGCCTTCTCCTCATCGTCGGTCTTGCCGGGAGCGGGCAGGTTTTTAACTGCCTTGCCCGCGTCATTGGCGATCTCCAGCTCCAGCGTGGGGGTCAGGCGGACGGTGAAGCTGCGCGGGCCGTAGTCGAACACCCTGGTCCCGTCCGGGCCGAAACCCAGGTCGGGGACGATGCGGTCTGCCAGCTCCTCGGCGGTGATGCCAAGCTCCTTCGCGGCATGTTCCAGCGCCTGCCCCGCGGCCGCCTTGACCTGGCGGAATTTGAACTTCCGGGAGATGGCGTCCACCGTCAGCAGCGCCGCCGGATCAGGGCTGAGGGCCAGGGCCGCCACCGCGTCGCAGGCGATGGCGCCCCGGGCGTGCTGGGGCCAGTCGTTGATGGCACGGGTCAGCTTGGGCGTCATGGCGGGCCCGCCAAAGGCCGCCGCGAAGGGCAGCACCCATTT
>OFGK01000977.1_pt1 | contig 18367 bp, 23 predicted proteins | sample 1521771 | NCBI WGS metagenome assembly OFGK01 (sample SAMEA3504088, study PRJEB24116) | mouse gut metagenome | biome: mouse gut; feature: mouse-associated habitat; material: faeces | place: Denmark | collected 2011 | reverse complement strand
GTCCGTTACGTCTGGAACGGAGCGAGAGCGCGGCTTCGTTGGAATAGTTCCTAGTCTGAAGCGGAACAAAATTAGAATTAAAATTTTGTTTCTCAGTAAACAGACATGTCTGAATAGTAACAAAAATATAGAAGAAATTGAGAAAACTATTGTTTCCTATTTTGAAATATGATAATATCTATTTATTAAAGGTTGTTATACGATATAATCGTAAGGAGGAAAGAAATGAGTGTACAATTACTTGACAAAACCAGAAAAATAAATAAACTGCTTCATAATAATAATTCACATAAGGTTGTATTTAATGACATCTGTAAAGTGTTAAGTGAGATTTTAGAATCAAATATTCTTGTTATCAGCAAAAAGGGAAAAGTATTAGGGAGCAGTGTCTGGCCGGGTGTAGAGGAAATAACAGAATTAATTGATGGTTCGATTGGCGGGCATATTGATGTGATGTTGAATGAAAGATTATTGAGCGTTTTATCTACAAAGGAAAATGTGAATCTGGCTACTTTAGGATTTGCAGAGGAGAATGTGCGTAAATATCAGGCTATTATAACACCTATTGATATTTCAGGGGAAAGATTAGGAACATTATTTATTTATAAATGCGATAGTCAATATCAAATCGACGATATTATTTTGAGTGAGTATGGAACAACCGTAGTAGGACTGGAAATGATGCGTTCTGTAAATGAAGAAAATGCAGAAGAAACGAGAAAGGTTCAAATTGTGAAGTCTGCAATCAGCACTTTATCTTTTTCAGAGTTAGAGGCGATCTCTCATATTTTTGAAGAACTAGAGGGAAATGAGGGAATTTTAGTTGCGAGCAAAATTGCGGATAGAGTGGGGATCACAAGATCTGTGATTGTAAATGCTCTGCGCAAATTTGAAAGTGCTGGGGTAATCGAGTCTAGATCTTCAGGAATGAAAGGCACTTATATTAAAGTCTTGAATGATGTAGTATTTGATGAATTAAAGAAAATAAAACAGCAATGAAGAAAGATGGACGACAAAAGGGTTTATGGAATGCCATGAATCCTTTATCCTTTTCGTTAGTTTGTATGATTTTTATATGCTGTGCTATCATATTCTGTGATATTAGTACTAAAAAGCATGAAATACAGTGAAAATATAGGTCTATAGTTCTAAAATTGCTCTAATTGTTTTTAAAAATTATGAAAAAATTGCTTGTATTTTTTTGATTATTCTTTATAATAGAAAGTAATAATGTATAAATATGGTGACAAAATGGATTTAAAATATAGAAATAAGGAGGAAAAACGATGATTAATGCAGGAATTTATAATTATGTGAATATTTTAAATAAAGCATTAGACGCGAGTTGGGCAAGGCAAACAGTGTTATCAAATAATATCTCTAATCAGACTACACCGGGATTTAAAAGAAAAGATGTGAGTTTTGAAGGATATTTAGAATCCGCTTTACAAGGAATTGGTTCTATCGATCAGAAGATAAATAAGTTGGATTTGAACAAAATTAATTATACTACATATACTGATTTAAGCAATTATTCCTACCGTTTGGACGGAAATAATGTGGATAGTGCAGTAGAACAAGCGAATTTAGCTTCTAATCAAATCCGCTATCAGTTATTGACAGCCGCAATGAATAGTGAGTTTAATAGAATAAAAATGGCGATGTCCTAAGGAGGGAAATAAAAATGGCGATGTTTACTTCATTAAATATCAGTGCCACTGGTATGACAGCACAGCAGCTACGTATGGATATTTTATCTCAGAATATGGCAAATGTGGGTTCTACAAGAACAAATGATGGTACACCTTATCGCAGAAAAAATGTGGTTTTTGAAGAGAAAGATGCGAATCCTTTCAGTAAGATTTTAAATGCAAAAACAGGAAACTTAAATTCTTATATAGGAAATGGAGTGAAGGTAACAAAAATTATAGAGGATACTAAAACTCCAATGACGACTGTATATGACCCTTCTCATCCAGATGCGGATGAAAATGGATATGTTACTTATCCAAATGTGAATCCTATTACAGAAATGACAGACTTAATTGATGCCAGCAGAGCATATGAGGCGAATGTAACAGCATTTAATGCGGCAAAAGCTATGGCTTTAAAGGCATTAGAAATTGGAAAATAGAGATAGAAGATAGAGTAGGGAGGAAGAAATATGTCAGCTTATGTACAGTCTATTAATAGTATAGCAGCACAAAGATTAGCGGAAAGTTTGAATAAAACCGCGGAAAAAAATGATAATTCCTTTTCCGCGGTTTTTCAGTCAGCCTTGAATTTGTTAGAAGAAACAAACAACTTGCAACATAATGCTGAGGCTCAGGAATTAAATTTAACATTAAATTATTTAGAGAATCCTCATGACGTTACGGATGCGCTTACAAAGGCAGAGATGGCAATTCAATATACCGTGCAAATTAAGAACAAGGCTCTGGAAGCCTATAAAGAAATTATGAATATCCAGATTTAGAATACATAATTTAAAAGCCTTAAAAAAGGGAGAAAGTGTAATGCCTGATAAGTTAAATGAAATTAAGGATAAGACTCTTGGATATTGGAATAAGTTCGACAAAAAGCAGAAAAAAATTATCATCAGCGTGTTTGCGGTAGTAGTGATTGCTTTGGGTGTTTTGGGTTGGGCGGTTTCTAGACCTAGCTATGAAACTCTGATAAAGTGTACGTCAGCGAGTGATGCGGCGGAAGTAAAGAAGTTATTAGACAGTGAACAAAAAGATTATGAGCTGTCAGAAGATGGATTAACTTTCACTGTAAATAAAAAAGATTATGCGACTATCACGTTATTATTAGCAGAAAATAATGTGCCAAAAACCGGATATGGCTATGAAGATATATTAGCTGGCAACAGCGGGCTTTTACCACCAAGTGAGTCCCAAATGAAATTACAAGAAAAAATAGCAAAACAGAATAAAATTGAAGAAGTATTAAAAGCGAATAAGTATGTAAAAAGTGCAATTGTAGAATTAAATATGCCAAATAATACATATTCCATTTTAAATAAAGATGAGGAAGCAAGCGTTGGCGTGACAGTAGAAACAACAGAGGATATTCCTCCTGAAGCAGGAGAAACCTTAGCAAAACAAGTTGCTTATATGGTAGGAAATAAAACTACTGATAATATCATTATTGTGGACACTTTTACCAATGTGTTGTTCGCTGGAAGTAAAGATAATAATTCCAGTATTTCTACTAATGTAAATAGTCAATTAACAGTAAAACAACAATTAGAAGGTAGTATGAGCACAAAGATACGGTCACTGATTTTGACGATGGATCGCTGGGATGATGTGGCAGTTGCGGTGAATTTAGATGCGAGTTTTGATGAGAGCAATAAAACAGTGATCACATATAATATACCAGATGACAGAGAAGAAGGATATCGAGGAGAATATTATCTCAGCACTTCTGAAAATACCTCAGGAAGCGGTGGAACTCCGGGAGTAGCGAGCAATAATACAGATGAAGATACAGATTATCAGATGGAAGATGGTCCTAATAACAGTAAGACTTCAACAGAACAGATTAATTATCTGGTAAACCAGACGATAGAGGAAACAAAAGGGGCTACAGGAGTGGTACATTTGGAAAATTCCAGTATCACAGTAGCTCTGACAAAATATAGATATTATAATGAAGATGATTTAAGAGCACAGGGACAACTAGAAGAGATGACTTTTAACGAATTCCGGGCACAGAATTCTGAGCCAGCGGAAATTGAGTTAGATGAAGATGATTCTATGTATAATGCGATTGCGATGGCGACAGGAATATCTGCTAATAGAATTTCTATTATGATAACAGAAATTCCATTTTTCCAAGGAAGTATAGAAGAAAGCTTCCAGATCGCAAACTATTTGCCGCTGATTGTAATGTTAATTATTTTAGCACTTCTTGCCTTTGTAGTATTTAGAAGCACTAGAACAGTGGAAGTAGTGAAGACAGAGCCAGAAGTTTCTATAGATACTCTGTTAGCTGCAACTAATAACAATACAACAGAAGCACTAGAAGACATTGATCTGCAGGATAAATCAGAAGCTCGTAAAGCGATTGAAAAGTTTGTAGACGAAAATCCAGAAGCGGTTGCATTATTACTGCGAAGCTGGTTGGATGATGATTGGGAGTGATAGGTTATGGCTATAGCAAAACAAACAGAGATGAATGGAGTGCAGAAAGCAGCGGTTCTTTTGATCTCTTTAGGACCAGAGAAATCTGCGAGTATATTTAAACACTTAAAAGATGATGAAATTGAACAGCTCACATTGGAAATCGCGAATACAAGAAGTGTATCTCCCCAGACAAAAGAACAAATTTTAAGTGAATTTTATGAGGTTTGTATCGCACAGCAATATATTGCAGAGGGTGGTATCAATTATGCGAAAGAGTTGTTAGAGAAAGCTTTAGGACCAGATAAAGCGGTATCTGTTATTAATAAATTGACTTCTTCTTTACAGGTTAGACCATTTGAATTCGTTCGTAAGACAGAACCTGCTCAATTATTGAACTTCATCCAAGATGAACATCCACAGACGATAGCGTTAATTTTGTCCTATTTGCCGGCTGGGCAGGCGGCACAGATTGTATCTGCTCTTCCGCCGGAGAAACAGGCAGATGTGGCAAAGCGTATCGCACAAATGGATCGGACATCACCAGATGTGATAAAAGAAGTAGAACGAGTATTGGAAAGGAAGTTATCCTCTTTGGTAAATCAAGATTATACAATTATCGGCGGCGTAGATGCTATCGTAGATATTTTAAATACCGTAGATCGTGGAACAGAAAAACATATTATGGAGAATTTAGAACTCGAAGAACCAGAATTGGCAGACGAAATCAGACGCAAAATGTTTGTATTTGAAGATATTTTATTGCTGGACGACAGAACCGTACAGAGAGTATTGCGTGAAGTGGATAATAATGATTTGAGTATGGCATTAAAGAATGCGAATGAAGAAGTAAAGAGTCTTATTTTTAACAATTTATCCAAGCGCCTTGCTACTATGATACAGGAAGATATGGAATATATGGGACCTGTGCGTATGAAAGATGTAGAAGAAGCGCAACAAAAGATTGTAAATGTCATTCGTAGGCTAGAAGATGCAGGTGATATCGTAATTTCCCGTGGCGGAGGTGACGAATTAGTTGTCTAATTTATTAAAGGCGAATTATACCAAAAATGCAGGTTCTATGGTGATCGATAGCAATCATCTGGTAGCAGAAAAATTAGAAGCTATCAAAAAGACTTTGCTAAAAGAAGGTTCAAAAGATTTAGAACAGATACATGATGGTTTTACTTCTGGAATACGAGCAGAGGTGATAGAAGAACTGCCAAATCCGGAAGAAGAATTAAATCAGTTGAAAGAGGAAGCAGAAAAGAAAAAGCAGGAAGCAGAAACATTTTTGCAGCAAGCCAGAGAAGAAGCAGAGCAGATAAAGGTGAGTGCATCACAAGAGGCAGAACGGATAAAGGCAAATGCAGTAGAAGAAGGAAAAAATCAAGGCTATCAAGAAGGTATGCAGAGAGCATTAGCAGAACTTGCAGAGCAAAAACAACAACTAGAAGAAGAAAGACAATATCAGCTCCAAGAATATGAAAGGCAAGTAAAGCAGATAGAACCAGAATTAGTAGAGGTTATATTAGAAGTATTTCATAAAGTTCTTCCGGTAATTGGAGAAGAGAAAAAAGATATTGTACTACAGTTGGTAGATAATGCATTAGAACATATAGAGAGTAGTAAAGAATTTTTAGTTCGTGTATCAAAAGAGGATTATGATTTTGTCAATGAACAGAAACAAATATTAAAAGAAAAAGTCCCAAATAGCAGCAATATTGAAATTATAAAAGATGCCACTTTAAAGAAAAACGAGTGTTTTATAGAAACAGATGGAGGAGTTTTTGATTGCAGTTTGGATATGCAATTAGAAAATTTGATTTCTGATTTAAAAGCATTATCGGTAGAATAGAAGTAAGGCGGGATACTGATGAATTGTAATTTAAACAAATACAAAAATTTAGAGGAAAAGTGCTATATAAAAAAGTTGGGAAGAGTGGTAAAATTAGTAGGTCTTACAATAGAAGCACTCGGTCCGAATGCGAATTTAAATGATTTATGTATTATTACATCAAAGGAAAATCCGAATCAGACTGTTCGTGCAGAGGTAGTTGGATTTCGAGATAAAAAAGTATTATTGATGCCCTATGGAAATGTGGAAGGAATTGGACCGGGAGCAATAGTAGAGAATACAGGAGCACCGCTCTTAGTTCCTGTGGGAGAAGAGATGTTAGGGCAGGTGTTAGATGGTCTTGGAAATTTATTAGATGGAGATGCACCGTTAACAAAACAAGGTTATTCGGCAGAAGCAGATCCGCCAGATCCGATGCAGAGAGTGATTATTCATGAAGTTCTGCCATTAGGGGTGAGAGCGGTAGATGGATTGCTCACAGTTGGAAAGGGACAAAGAATTGGTATCTTTGCAGGAAGTGGTGTAGGAAAAAGTACATTATTAGGAATGTTCGCGCGCAATACAAAGGCGGATATTAATATTATAGCATTAATAGGAGAGCGTGGAAGAGAAGTAAGAGAATTTATTGAGCGGGATTTGGGAGAAGAAGGCATGAAAAGAAGTATTGTAGTTGTGGCGACTTCTGATAAACCAGCTTTAGTCCGCAAAAAAGCGGCAAAAACAGCCACGGCATTAGCAGAATATTTTCGAGACCAAGGAAAAGATGTGCTGTTAATGATGGATTCTTTAACACGTTTTTCCATGGCACAACGAGAAATCGGGCTTGCTTCTGGAGAACCTCCGGTATCAAGAGGATATCCTCCCAGTGTATATAGTGAGATGCCGAAATTGTTAGAGAGAGCAGGAAATGGAGAGAATGGTTCTATTACAGGACTTTATACTGTTTTAGTGGATGGCGATGATTTTAATGAGCCGATTACAGATACCGCGAGAAGTATTTTGGATGGACATATTATGTTATCTAGAAAGATGGCACATAAGAATCATTATCCTGCGATTGATATCATGCAGAGCATATCACGTTGTATGAGCCAAATTGCGACAAAGGATCATAAAAGGGTAGCAGGAAAATTAAAGTCTGTGATGGCGACTTATGCAGATGCAGAGGATTTGATCAATATAGGAGCATATAAACCGGGGTCTAATAAAAATATTGATTATGCAATAGAAAAAATAGAGGCAGTAAATGGATTTCTAACACAAGATGTAGATGAAAAAGTCAGTTTTGAGGAAACTTTAGAAGCATTGGAACAGATTTTTGAGGGAGATGCTTAAATAAAAAAGTTATAATATTTTTGTAGCATTATGGAGGCAGTTATGGTAAAATTCCGATATAGTATGCAAAGTGTATTAGATATTAAATATCGATTGGAAGACCAAGCAAAAGGAGTTTATGCCGCTGCAAAACTTCGCTATGAAGAGGAAGTAGAAAAAAAGGAACGATTAGAAGAGCAGAAGAGAAGATATGAAGATGCACTTCAAAAGTTGATGTTAAATCGATTGGATTTTCGAGAGATTCAATTTACGAAAACAGGAATTGAAGCAATAGAGGATGCGATTAAAAAGCAAAAAAGAGCAGTTGCTATCGCGAAACATGAGATGGATGCTGCGAGTGAAAGGTTAAGAGAGCTGATGGTGGAAAGAAAAACGCATGAAAAATTAAAAGAGAAAGCGTTAGAAGAATATCAAAAGGAATCTCTGGATGTGGAAAGAAAGGAAACAGATGAAATTGTCAGTTATCGTTTTAACAATCCAAAATAATATATTCCATAGAAATAGGTGAAAAAAATGGCGAAAAAAGAAAAAAGGGAAAATAAAGAAAATGAATTGAAAGAAAATGGAGAAGAGTCCGGCAGTAAAGCGCTCACCATTGTTTTTGCAATATTGACAGTTGTCATCTGGCTTGCGATTTTTGCCGTCTTAATTAAGCTGGATTTCGGTGGATTTGGAAGCAAGGTTTTAAGACCAGTATTGAAAGATATTCCTGTGATCAATAAAATATTACCAGAGCCGACAGATGAAGAAATATTAGAAGAAAATAATTATAAATTTAACAATCTTTCGGAAGCGATAGAGTATATTAAAGAATTAGAATTAGAACTCGCTAATTATCAACAGGCGCAAGGAACAGATGGTGAAATGATTACAGAATTGAGGCAAGAGATTGAGCGTTTAAAGGTATTTGAAGCGAATCAGGCAGCATTTGAACAGGAAAAAGAACAATATTATAATGAAGTAGTTCTAGGAAATGGCGATCAGGTGGCAAGCGATTTCGCGAGATGGTATGAAAATATAGATTCTGCTACAGCAGAAGAGATTTATCGACAGGTTATAGAAAAAGAGAAATTAGATCAGAAGTTACAGGATTATGTTTTAGCTTTCAGCAAGATGGATGCAGAAACGGCTGCTCTCATTTTCCAAGAAATGACAGGAGATTTGGACACCGTGATCAAAATATTGAACACGATGGATGCCAAAAACAGAAGCGCTATTTTAAGTGCTCTAGCTGCAAGGGATGCTGTTTATGCAGCAAAAATCACACAGCTTTTAGCACCTTAATATAGAAAAGTGTCATAATGACATGAATTATTTTATAAAATTTAAGAGAAATAGAAAGGAGGAAGACATATGGCGGTTATTCAAAAAGCAACGGACGCGATGAATCTGTTAGCTTCACAGCCAAGTAATACAGTGAAAACAGGAAGTAAAAACTTGGATTTTCAAAAGGTCATGGAAACGACTGGAACAGCAGATAAAACTACAGAAAAACAACAGATGAATCAAAAAGATGAAAAAGTGAAAGTAGCTGGCAGCGCAAATGATCTGATGAAGGATAAGTTAGCAGCGGTGAATAATAAGTCCGTTGTTACAGAGGAGAGTGTTCCAGAAGAAGAGGTGCTCGCGTCTGTACAAGTGTTACTGCAGAATATTAAAGAACTCATTCAAGATGTATTTCAGATTACAGAAGAGGAATTGTCAGATGTGATGGGAAAGATGGAAATTACAGATATGGATTTATTAAATCCACAAGTGATTTCTGATTTAGCGGTTGAGATTAGTGGTGCAGAAAATGCTCTAGAATTATTATTTCAGCCGGAATTTACAGAAACTTTAAAAGAGCTGCAAACGAATATTAATACAGTAAAAGAAGAAGTATTTTCTAAACTTCATGTGACAGAAAAAGAAGTAGTACATATGATAGAAACAGTGGCAGCTAAAGAAGAAGGAATTTTGAACAAAGAGGTAAAGACAGACCCCGCTTTGGAACAGGGGAAAGAAGTTCAGAAGGAAGAAGTGGAGAATGTAACAAAAGTTGTCCAGACAGAACCAACAGATTCTGAACAAAAAGAAATGTCTTTTCAAACAGAAGATCAGAAGGATTTTAAAGGAACACAACAGACTTTAGCGGAAAGTGTGATAAGTAATTTAGAGCAGGCAATTACAGAAGCTATGCCCGCAGATATATCAGAAGTGGATGCAGAAAAAATTGTAAGACAGGTGATCACACAAATCCAAGTATCAGTAAAAGCAGATACCAGTTCTTTTGAAATGCAGCTCTATCCAGAGCATTTAGGAAAAATCAGTCTTCAGATAGCCTCTAAAGATGGAATAGTGACTGCACAGATTGCGACAGAAACAGAGATGGCAAAACAAGCATTAGAGAGTCAGCTCATCACATTAAAAGAGAATTTGAATCAGCAGGGAGTAAAAATAGAGGCAGTAGAAGTTGTAATCGCTAGTCATGAGTTTGAACGGAATCTGGATAGTCAGGCAAATGGAGAAGAAGAGAACAAACAAAATGGCAATAGGCAGCACAGAAAGATAGATTTTGATATACTACAGGCTTCAGAAGAAGAATTGACACCACAAGAAGCGATTATAAGAGAAATGATGTTAGCAAATGGAAATAAAATCAATTATATGGCATGATGAAAATGATTTGAAATTAAAATTGGAATTAAGAAAGGAGAGATTTTTATGATAACAGCCCCCGTGGATGAAAAAGGAAATATTTATGCAGGTTCTACAAAGGATAATATCTCAGAAAGTACGGTTGGTAAGGGTACATTAGGAAAGGATGCGTTTTTAAATCTTTTGGTAGCACAGATGAAATATCAAGATCCGTTGAATCCTTCTTCTGATACAGAATGGATTTCTCAGATGGCTACATTTTCTTCCCTAGAACAGATGCAGAATATGAATAGTACATTGATGAATACACAAGCGCTTAATTTAGTTGGCTGTAGTGTTATTATGAAGACAGAACTTTCTACAGGAGAGAGTACATTAGTGGGTGGAACAGTGGACTATGTTGTAATGCAGAATGGAAAGGCTTATTTAGCGATTAATGATGGTTTATATTCTATTGACGATTTAGATACCGTAGCAGATGAAGAGTATTTGAAGAAGTTAATTGCTAATGGAACAGTAACAGATGGAAATAAGAATGATTCTGAGAATACAGAGGGTACGGATTCAACAGAGGACACAGACTCAAATGAAACGGAAAATGAATCAGGAAATGAAACAGAATAAAATTTAAAGTTAATAGAAAAAGAAAGTTAGAATAGTATAAGAAGAGGAGAGTATGAAGGTATGGAAATCAATCATAATTTCTCTTCCATTCAACAGGCAGCAGGACAATATTTCAATACAGGTGCGAAGAGAGTAATTTCTAAGACAGAACAGAATACAGAGAGCGCATTTGAAAAGATATTATTGGAGAAGCAAAAACAGGCGGTTGGAGAGTTAAAATTTTCTAAACATGCTGATAATCGTCTAGCACAGAGAAATATTAGCTTGTCTGAAGAACAAAGAAAACGCTTGGAGGATGGAACTGAAAGAGCGCGAAAAAAAGGAATTAAAGAATCACTTGTCATAGTAGACGAATTGGCATTTATTGTGAGCATTTCTAATAATACCGTGATCACGGCGATGAGTCAAAAAGAAAGTGAGGATACAATTTTTACTAATATAGATGGAGCTGTCATTATATAGCTGGACCGAAATGGAAGCGGATATCCCGGAATGATAGATGGGATAAGACAGCAGAATTTAAGGAGGGTCATTCATTATGATGAGATCATTGTTTTCCGGCGTATCCGGATTGAAAGTACATCAAACAAAGATGGACGTTATCGGTAATAATATTGCTAATGTGAATACGGTTGGGTTTAAATCCAGCAATGTCACATTTACAGATATTTTCTATCAGACGACACAATCTGCGAGTGGACCAAATGCAGAAACAGGTGCAGGCGGACAAAATGCAAAACAGATTGGTTTAGGTTCTACGCTGGGAGTAATTTCACAGAATATTACTGGACAGGGCGGTGCTCAAAGAACAGATAATCCTTTTGATATGATGATCAATGGAGATGGATTTTTTGTTGTAAATAAAGGTGGACAGAATTATTTTACAAAAGCTGGTAATTTTACTACAGATGAAGCTGGTACTTTGGTGAATGGAGCTGGTAATACCGTTATGGGATGGCAGGCAGATGATGATGGAACTATCATCAAAGACCGTGTGAGCGCTCTGAGAATTATGGCACCAGAAAATCTGACTGCAGATCCGACAGCAACTACACAGTCAGAAGCGTCTGGAAATATTAATAAAGAAGACAGCGCTTTTGCTAATTCAGAACCTATTAATCAATATGTTCCATATAGTATGAAGTTTTTCGATGGATTAGGATATGAATATGAAGCTATGTATCATATTAAAAAAGAAGGCGATGGCGTATATTCTATGAATTTGTATAATATTACTTATGATGGAAAGCCAGTGGAGAATTTAGAGGCAAAAAAAATAGATGCTGAAAATGGAAATCCAGCTCATTATGAATATTTAGGAGATCCCATTTATTTAAAATTTAATACTTCAGGAAATACCTTAAAACAAGCAGCAGATGGAACAATCATTCCTGATGATGATACAACTACAACAATAGCTACTACAGTAAAAGCAGGAGGATTAATAGGAATTTACGAAGATATTGGTGATGTAATGAATAATGGAACAGCAGTAGCTATTCCAGATTTACCAGCATCTAAGGGGAAAAATTTCACTCTGCCAATTTCCACTATGATGGCAAAAAATGCAGATGGTACAGATACCACTACAAATGCTTTTCCAGCAGGTGCAGACGTAGTAGTTTCTATGGCGAAAGTTACCAGCTATGGCAGTTCCTCTACGATTAAATCAGAAAAAGGTATTGATGGAATCGGAAAAGGAAAAGCAGTAGGAAAAATGTCTAGTATTGGTATTCAAACAGATGGTAGAATCGTTGCAAACTATTCTAACGGAGATACTAAGGTGTTAGGACAGATTGTAGTAGCTAAGTTCAACAACCCAGCAGGTTTAGAGAAAGTAGGAGAAAATCTCTTCACTACTACATTGAACTCTGGAGAATTTGATGGTGTCGGAGAAGATATCACAGCGAGCGGTGATAAGTTCAGCACAGGTGTCTTAGAGATGTCCAATGTAGATTTATCTACAGAATTCACAGAGATGATCACAACACAGAGAGGTTTCCAAGCGAATTCTAGAATTATTACGACATCAGATACTATGCTGGAAGAGTTAATCAATTTGAAACGATAACAGATAATGTATGAGGGAAATGGGACGGGAGAAGTCACCGCCCTGTTCCCTTTTTCTTAATGGAGAAAAAAAGATATGATAGAAGTGACAAAGTTAAATGAAGAAAAACTGATGATTAATTCAGATTTAGTAGAAACAATAGAAGAAACACCAGATACGGTACTGACCTTTTCTTCTGGAAGAAAATTAATTGTGAAAGAAAGTAGACAAGAAGTCAGAAATTTAGTAATATTATATAAGCGAGAATGTAATGTCGGTTTACAAAAACTGTGAACGGATTTATACATAGATTTTAACAACAAAAAATAAAATCAGTCGGAGGCTGATGAACAATAGGTAGGTGGATGAGGATGGATATAGCTACTCTTGTAGGATTGCTGGTATGTTTAGGGTGTGTAGTTTTGGGTATTTCAAATGGACCGGATGGATGGGCAAGTTTCGGAAATTTTTATGATTTACCATCAATATTTATCACCGTTGGTGGTTGTTTAGGTGAAATTCTCGCATCGAACAGTATCGCTTCTTTCTTAGCTGGCTTAAAAGGATTTGTGCTGTCTTTAAAGGGAGTGAAGTTTGATGAAGGAGAGATTATAAAAAATATCATTGATTTATCCAATATTGCACGTAAAGAAGGTCTGCTAGCATTAGAAGAAGCTGCTAATAACATGGAAGATGAGTTTATTAAAAAAGGAATACTTCTGATTGTGGATGGTACAGATCCAGAGTTAGTTCGAGGTATTATGGAAACAGAGCTTTCTTGTGTGGAAGATCGTCACGGGGAAGTCATCACATTTTGGGATTATTTTGGAGCGATGGGTCCTGCTTGGGGTATGATCGGTACTTTGATCGGTTTGATTAATATGCTAAAACACATGGAAGATGTAAGTACCGTTGGTCCTAATATGTCAACAGCTCTTTTAACAACTTTATATGGTTCTTTGATAGCGAACTGGATTTGTACTCCTATATCAAACAAATTAAAACAAAATAACCAGATAGAAGTAAAGGTGAAACAAGTCATGATAGAAGGGCTTCTTTCTATACAGGCAGGAGAAAATCCTCGTGTTATTGAGGAAAAATTAAAATCCTTCTTATCACCTAAGAAGAGAGAGGAACTTTCACAGAAAAATGAAGCCGGAGGAGGTGAATAAAGATGGCAAGAGAGAAGAAAAAGTTAGCTGGTCCGCCGCCCCCAGCGCCTTGGATGAGTACATTCAGTGATTTGATGAATCTGCTCTTGTGTTTTTTCGTTTTGCTGTTTTCTATGTCAACGGTAGATGCAGAAAAATTTCAGGAGATGGCAGCGTCTTTTATCTCTAGCTTCAGCATATTGCCAAACGGCGGTTCAGCAGTGGGAGATGGGCTGTTGATATCAAATGGTGTGAGCCAATTAAATGAATTAAGTGAGTATTTTAGCAATATGGGACTTTCTGATGAAGGTGAACAGATGAAAACGATGCAGGAAATGATGGATGCAATCGAAAGAGAGGAGTTAGAGAAATCAGAAGAAATGGCGAAAGAGCTAGAAAATGTTCTTTCTGAAAATGATATGCTTTCTGATATAGAGATTGATTTTACTTCTCAATACGTGGAATTAAGGCTGAATGGCACTATCCTCTTTGGTTCAGGAAAAGCGGATATCCGCGGAGAAGCGGTGGCTTTTATGAATAAATTAGGAGACATTTTAAAGGAATATGAGAATTGTTTGATAGAAGTTGTAGGGCACACAGATAATGTTCCTATTTCCAATTCAAAATTTGCAAATAATACAGAATTATCTTGTTTTCGAGCGATTTCTGTTGTAGAATATTTGCAAAATGAAAAAGATATTCCAGCTATTAATCTTCAGCCGTCAGGGAGAGGCGAGTATGTCCCTATCGCATCGAATGATACGCCAGAGGGCAGAGCGCAAAACCGCAGGGTTGAAATTAAAATACATCGCACGTTAGAATAAGGAGAGGAACTATGAAAAAAAGCCTGATAAATATCATTACATTATCATTAAGTATTGTGAACTTGATTTTTATGGTGGTTATTGTATTTGCCATTGTGCCAACAATGAATAATACCAATGAATTTATTAAAAAAATCAGCACAGCAGTAGATTTAGAATTAGAAAATTCTTATGCAACAAAAGAAGATATCTCGAATATATCTGTGGATAAATTAGATGTATACGATATCAGTAAACAATTAGTATTCAATCTGAAGAAAGGTGCAGATGGAAGAGATTGTGTAATTGTGGTAAATGTATCCTTATTAATGAATATAGAACATAAGGATTATGCTACTTATTCTGCAACATTAGCAGAGAAAGAAAGCTTATTTACTAGCACTATCATCCGAATTCTTTCTAGTTATACGATGGATGAAGTGAGAGCGAATACAGACCTCATCCGAGAGGAAATTTTACAGGCAATACAAGATATGTACCAATCTGACTTTATTATAGATGTCAACTTCAGTGATATAAAATATCAACAACAATAATATCACAAAAGAGAGAGATAGATGACATGAATAAAGAAAGATGAGGTGAGAATAAGTGGCAGAACCGATATTATCGCAGGAAGAAATAGATAAAATATTTGCCGCGATGAACTCTGGCGAATATGATGCGCAAGATTATCAAGAAACAGCACAAAAAGGAGCTACATTATATAATTTTGCGCGACCGGCAAAGTTTTCTAAAGATCATCTGCGTACTCTTGTAAACATATTTGAACATTATGGAAGATTACTTTCTACTAATTTTCCGGGAATGTTGAGAACCACAGTACAGGTTGAAGTGATTAACTCAGAGGCGATTATTTATTCTGAATTTTCTAACGCACTTTTAAATCCAGCTCTGTTAGGAATTGTGAATTTTTCTCCATTAAAGGGAAATATCGTCATGGAATTAGCTTCTAACTTGGGTTTCGCTATTATTGATCGAATGTTAGGCGGAAGAGGAGAAACGTTAGATAAAGTCAGAGAGTTTTCTGAGATTGAATTATCATTATTAGAACGTCTTTTAATGAATTGTGTGAGCCTATTGCGAGAGCCATGGAAAAATGTGGTGAAAATAGAGCCTAGGCTAGAACAGATAGAAACCAATTCGCAGTTCGCCCAAATCATCGCACCAAATGAAACGATTGCTATTATCACAATTAAGATAACAGTTGGTAAAATAGAAGGGCTTATGAATATATGTTTACCCTATATCACTTTAGAGCCGATTATGGATAAGCTAAATACAAAATATTGGTTCGCATCTATGTCCGAACACGATGAAATGTATGAACAGGCGATGGAAATCATGATAGAAAAAACAGATATTCCAGTAGTGGTTGAATTAGGAAGAAGTGCAATTGCTGTAAATGATTTTGTAAATTTGCAAAAAGGTGATATAATAAAACTAGATACAAAAATTGATGAAGAAATGGACGTTTTTGTCGGCAGTATAAGAAAGTTCAAGGCACTCCCCGGTTCAGCATCTGATAAGTATGCTGTTCGTGTCACATCAATAATTAGAGAGGAGTAAGACCAATGGATGGAGATGGAATGTTATCTCAGGAAGAAATAAACGCCCTGTTTTCTGGTATGGATGATGATGAAAAAACAGAAACAGAAGCAAACGATGTGAACCAAAATACAGAAGCAGCGGTTTCACATCCAGAGCGCGTAGGCGATGTTCTGACTGATATCGAAAAAGATGCGATTGGTGAAATATCCAATATTTCAATGGGAACAGCAGCTACCACGTTAAATACATTAGTGGGTCAAGCTGTAAATATTACAACCCCCAGAGTTACATATGGTGTATGGGAAGATTTAACAAATGATTTTAAAGACAGACCATGTGTTGCATTGCAATTAGGTTATAAAGAAGGATTAAATGGACAAAATATCTTGATTTTAAAAGAAAGAGATGTTATGGTAATTACAGACCTGATGATGGGAGGAGATGGCACAAATACATCTGGAGAATTGAATGAGTTACATTTAAGCGCTATCAGCGAAGCGATGAATCAGATGATGGGAAGCTCATCTACATCACTTTCTTCTATGATAAATAAGAAAATTGATATTTTGCCTCCAAAAGCAAAAGTAATTGATTTTAATGACAATTTTAGTCTAGATGATACCGATTCCTTTGTACTAGGAGAATTTGTTCGAGTATCTTTTAAAATGACAATTGGTGACTTAGTGGATAGTGAAATTATGCAGTTATATCCTATTGACTTCGCAAAGAAATTATATGATATGTTTACAGGAATGGGAGAGGGACAACAGGAAGAAAAGCATGAGCCAAAGAAAGAAGATACACAAAATATGCAAAGTCCTCCACAACAAGAAGCGCCATTTATGCAAGGACAACAGGCGCAGCAAGGTCAGCCACAGATGATGCCAGGTTATGGAATGCCCCCTTATGCTCAGCCACAGATGATGCCAGGTTATGGAATGCCTTCTTATGCTCAGCCACAGATGATGCCAGGTTATGGAATGCCTCCTTATGCTCAACCGATGATGGATCAGCAAGGAGTGAATGTGCAGCCAGCTCAGTTTCAGGCATTTAATAATAATATTTCTCCAGTGCAGCAAAAAGAAAACATCGACTTAATTTTAGATGTTCCTCTTCAGGTGACAGTTGAATTAGGAAAGACTCGCAGATCTATTAAAGAAATTTTAGAGTTTTCACCGGGAACAGTAATAGAGTTGGATAAAATAGCTGGAGAACCTGTAGATGTATTGGTAAATGGAAAGTATGTTGCGAAAGGAGAAGTTGTAGTTCTTGAAGAAAGCTTTGCTGTTCGTATAACAGAAATTATCAAGTAGCGGTTATTTAAACAAAAAATGAGAATTAGTAAAAGTATAAAAAAGATAGGAGAGAAAAAATTATGGCTAAGAGCATTTTAATTTGTGATGATGCAGCTTTTATGAGAATGATGATTAAGGACATTTTACTTAAAAATGGCTATGAAATCGCTGGAGAGGCAGAAAATGGTATGAAAGCGGTGGAAAAATATAAAGAAGTAAAACCAGATTTAGTGATGATGGATATCACAATGCCAGAAATGGATGGTATTCAAGCATTAAAGAAAATTAAAGAAGTAGATCCGGGAGCAGTTGTAGTGATGTGTTCTGCGATGGGTCAGCAGGCGATGGTTATTGAATCCATTCAGTCAGGAGCAAAGGACTTTATTGTAAAGCCTTTTGATAAAGACCGTGTATTAGAAGCAGTGAAAAAAGTAATAGGTTAAATGAATGGATGGATAGTTTTGACAGCACTTTACAATTAATAACAACGCTTTTTATATTTGTAGCTGTATTGTCAGTCACATATGTTGTGACAAGATGGATCGCCAAAAATCAAAAAGGGCAGATGAACACTGGCAACTTAGAAGTGATAGAAACTTGTCGTTTATCTCAGACAAAGTATATCCAGATCATTCGGACAGGGAGTGTTTATATGGTGATCGCTGTCTGTAAGGATACTATTTCCATGTTGGGAGTATTAGAACCAGAACAGCTGGACCTTTCCAGACCTCCAATGGAAAGTCAAAGTTTTCAGGAGATTTTAGAAAAGATGAAAACTTGGAAGCCAAAAAAATAATAGTAACAAAAGATTTTATCTAAGAAGAGTGGAGTAGGATAAAAAAATGAATAAGTTGATATATTTAAAGGGCAGCTGGAAAAAGAATATAGGTAAAATGATCATTACTGTGTTATTTT